>Ga0255336_100194_pt1 | contig 127826 bp, 109 predicted proteins | sample MeOH1_35cm_T3_17_FD_189102 | JGI IMG/M metagenome (GOLD analysis project Ga0255336, IMG submission 189102) | Sandy soil microbial communities from University of British Columbia, Vancouver, Canada - MeOH1_35cm_T3_179 | ecosystem: Engineered > Artificial ecosystem > Sand microcosm > Unclassified... | reverse complement strand
GATCGATGAAGACGATGGTCTGGCTGGCCCCGTTGCAGAAGATCAACTCGCTGTCGGACAAGGTGACGTCGGAATTGATATGGGCCGGCACGTCGCGGCTGCAGACCCAATGGCGCTGCACCTCGCCATTGGCAGCATCGATCTCATAAGCATATTCCTTGAAATAGGCCATGGCCCATTCGTGGTAGTCTTCGTAATCCTGCGGCAGGACGCGAAACGACAGGCAATAGAAGATGTCGCTGGCCGCATGGGTCGCCACATGCCAGCAGGTGGTCGGCAGCTCGATCCGGCGGGCCTCGCCGGTTTCGAGATCGAAGATGCCGACCGACCGCGCCTCGCCGTCGCGGCCGAGGCGCGGATTATCCATCGATCCATAGACCAGATATCGCCCCGAACCCGTCAGCTTGATCGCATGCGGCAGCTTGACGCCATGCGGGCCAAGTTTCTCGCCGATGCCGAGATTGGCGGTGTTGAAGCGGTAGAAATAGTCGCCGATCGCAGTGACAAAGACGTCATCGGCGAGCCAGGCGGCATGGGTGCTGCCGCGGATCGAGGTGTCGTTGGTTTCGAAGCGCAAGGTCGATTGGCGCGCGACCTCATCGCAATTGCGCGCATCATAGAGCAGCAGATGCTGGCCGGTGTTGCCGAGAAAACCCAGCGTGCCGCCGGGATTGACGCTGACAGCGTGGCCGCCGGCGATGCCGTCAAAGTAGCAGATCTTATACGCATAGGAATTGTCGGCCGGATCGAAGCGGAACTGGCAGATGCCAGCCATTCCCTCCAGCCCGTTCATGCCGCTGCCGTCCAGGGCAACGTGAAAGTGATAAGGATATTCTGTCATCGCCTCTTTTCAGCTCGAGACTTCGATCAACGCAGGACGCATGGTCGTTGGACGCAGAACGCAGCGGACGCAAGATGAAAAGCGAGAGAATGCGGATACGGAGGATCGTATCGTCTGCCCCGGCGTGGCGCAATGAAGACTTGATTCATCGTCACCCGCTCTGCAACATGTTTCGCTAATGCCCGGCAGCGCGATCTGTGCAGCAGGGCGCAAAGATCCGGCACCGGGCGGCGACCTCAAGCTGGGGCGGTCATCGCCTGACCAGTCGAGACATGGTTTTCTGAAGAGACATGGTTTTCTGAAGAGACGTCGTTTCGGAGGGGGCTTTGTTCTGACCAATGGTTAACAACAAGGCGGATGTAAAAGGCGCGCGATCCCATCCCGGCGATCGGGTCCCGACGGCGCGCGCGACGCGATCGCACAAGCGCGGCAGAAGCATCGCCGGCAGCGAGAGCATCATCGTCTGTATCGCCCGGCAGCTCGGGAGCCAGCCGTTGCCATTGCTGGAGCAGGTGCTGGACGGGGCCGGATTCTGGCAGCATATCGAGCGAAGGCGGCAGGCCGCCGGACGGCAGCGCGATCGGTTCCGGATCATCATTAAGCCCGATCTCGATTTCTATGATCCCCGGGTGCCGGCCGGAACCGATCCGGCCTTGGTCGAACACCTCGTCGACCTGCTGCATGACCGCGGCTTCCACCAGGTCGCTGTGGGTGACGGGCGCAACGGTGCCGACAGCTGGCTTCATAACCGCGACGCGCTGGTGGTGCCCGAACTGGTCGGATACCGCTTTGCCACGCCGAAAGGCCGGGCCTACGATCTCGTGGATCTGCAGGGCGAGCCTGCGGAAACCACCGCGACCGATCTGGCCGCGCGCCTGCCCTCCGGCCCCGACTGGTCAGGGGCCGATTACCGGATCAATTTCGCCAAGAACAAGACGCATGAAGAATATGGCTTCGCCCTCTGCCTCCATAATCTCGCCGGCGTCGTGGCGCGCGCGGGACCGGCCGGCGGCATGCCTTGCCCGCTGGACGATTGCCTGGAGGTGCTGCGACGGGCACCTCCCGACTTCAACCTTATCGACGGCTTCATCAGCTGCCATGGCGGCGCTGGACAACGCGCCCCCCAGCCGATGGAAACCCATACCTTCATCGCCAGCGCCGATGCCTTGCTGGCGGACTGGGCCGGTGCGGCCAAGATGGGCCTCGACCCGTATGCCTCCGCCGTCAACAGCGTCGCGCTCAAGCGGATCGGCTTGCCGCAGCAATATGAGATCATTGGCGACCTGACACCTTACCCGCTGTGGCGCAATGTGCATCCGCTGCTCAGCCACGCCGCGCGGCTGCGTCGCCAGGCCGATGATCTCGGCCGGATCGCCGAGCCCTGGCTGCAGACCGTCGATCGCGAGTGCTTCCCCTTCAAGGATTTCTATAACGATCGCATCAATTCTTTCCTGGCTCCGCTGATGGGACAGCTGGATAAGAATCCGCGATCGCTTGGGATGATCGTGTTGTTCAATTATGCCATCGCCAAGCTGGGTGCCGCCATCCGCTCGCAATACACGCTGTTTTCCAAGGGAAAGCTGCGGCGACGCGTGGCACCGCTGGAAGCCGACTTCGCCACCTATGACCCGGCGGATTACACGGCGATCCCCGGCTATCTGCGGCCCTATGAAGAGATTCTGGCAGGCATGCCGGCAAATCGCACGGGGCTGCGCTGGCGCCTGATCGACAAATCGGTCCTGTTCTCCTGCAGCCATACGTTTCCCATTGCGTTCGATGCTTTCACCCACAAGGTCGATATCGCGCAATCCATCCAGTACATGAATGACTATATCGGCGGCTCCACGGTGGCGATCCGCCGCGATAGGCGGAAACGCGTCATCCATCAGGCCGAACGCAACATCTACCTGCAGCAGCCGAACTGGATGGTGCTGTTCGGCGGCGATGTCATCGACGTCGAGAAGCTGGAATTGATCGACTACCAGCCGGACCGGCAGGCCATCTATTGGCGCACCGTCAACAGCCCCAATGGCAGCGGCCTCTATGACGATGGCAGCGTCACCTTCCAGCGCAGCGGGGCCGGGCAGACCACGGTCCGGATCTTCGCCCGTCAGCAGTTTTCGCTGCCGCTTTTTTTCCACATCTTCGACGTCAACCTGCTGCCGACGATCAGGGACCCGATCATCGAAAATGGCTACGCCACTTTTTTCGCGGGAACGGTCGCCAATTTGCAGGCCCGCTACGAGGGACGCGATTTCCGCATCGGCCAGGATAGCGAGGCGACGGCGGCACCGAACAGCGAAAGACCGGACGGTGGGAGGTTGGGCGGCGAAAGATTGGGCGATCTCGCGCGCTACCTGGCGACAGCTGTCTCCGCCGCCGCCGAATTGCTCAGGCATCGTGAGGACGTGGCGAATTTCGGCACCTGGCTGTTCCCGGCCGCCGCCACCGCCCCTGCCTCCGCCCCGTCACCCGGCTTCCAGAAAATCGACCGGGACGGCTTCAGGCATTTCGCGCCGGCACCTGGCGGCAGCGACTATATCGAGGGCCGCGGCGACGACCAGGCGACGATTGCCGGCCTGGCCGCCATCATGCGGGATGCGCCCGACTTCGTCACCGGGCTGGTCGATGCCGTGCGCGACGACCTCAACCGGATGGCGAGCGCCGCCGGCAACGGGGCGGCGGAATGACGGCGCGATCTGATATGGGAATGCGGCAATGAAGGCGCTCGTCACCGGTGCCACCGGCATCATCGGCAGCAATCTGGTGCGTGCGTTGTTGGCGACCGGCTATGATGTGCGCGTCCTGCTGCGCGCCGCCAGCGACGCCCGCAGCCTGGCCGGCCTCGCCATCGAGCGCTGCGAGGGCGATGTCCTCGAACCCGAGACGCTGGATGCAGCGGTGCAAGGCTGTGCGGTCGTCTTTCACGCTGCCGCGGTCTTCTCCTATTGGGGGCAGAGCGCCGAGGCGCTGCAGGACCTCGCCATCGGCGGGACGCGCAACGTTCTCGCGGCGGCCCGGCGGGCCGGCAGCGCCCGCGTGGTCGTCACCTCGTCCTCGGTCGTGCTCGGCTCCAGCGCAACGCCGGGTACCCGCGACGAGGCCGCCGTTTTCGACGAAGCCAACCCGCCGGCCTATACGCTCTCCAAGCTGCGCCAGGAGAGCGCCGCCTTCGCGATCGGTGCGGAGCTCGGCATCGAAGTAGTGGCGGTCTGTCCGACCCTGGCCATCGGCCCACATGATTATCGCCTCAGCCCCAGCAACGCCTATATCGTCAATTACTTCAACGACCCGTTCCGCTCGACCTTCGTCGGCGGCTGCAATTTCGTTTCCGCCCGCGATGTGGCGGCAGGGCATATCTTGGCCGCGGAAAAGGGCACGCCCGGCAGCCGCTATGTGGTCGGCTCGGAAAACACCACCTGGCGGCAGGCGCATGAGCTGCTGTCCGATCTCGGCGGCACTTTCGGCCCGTCGGTAGTGCTCAATCACACGGCCTCCTATCTGGCGGCGATGGGCGCGGAAATAGCGGCGCGCCTGGCCGGCACCCGGCCCGCCGCCACGCGCGACGAAGCGAAGATGTCGACACGGTTCTACTGGTATGAACATGAACGCCTCGCGCGTCTCGGCTATGCGCCCATGCCGGTCCGCCAAGCCCTGGCCGAGGCGATGGCCTGGCTGCTCGGCCGCGCCTATCTCGCCGATTCCGTCATGGAGAAGCTCAAGCTGGCACCCGATGTCCTTACGGCGCGGGCGCTGTTGTCGGAGGGGAGACTGGGGTGAAAGAGAAGACGGTGATTGTCGTCATGCAGCCGCGCGACCCGCTCTGGCAGGCCTTATGCGAGCGCACCTGCGATCTCGCCCGCTATCTCGAGGATATCGAGAGCGCGGAACTGGTCAGCCGGGAAACGACGCCGAAGGGCCTGACGCGGCACGTGCATCTCTGGCGCGCCCGCGCCAATGTGCCGGCGATCCTTGCGCCCCATATCGATGCGAGCTTCCTGGCCTGGACCGGCAAGATCGAATGGCAGGCAAACGACTACAAGAGCCGCTGGATCGTCGAGCCTCAGTTCATGAAGGAGGCGGTGCTCTGCGAGGCGGTGATGGATTTCGCGCCGGCGGTCGGCGGCAGAGGAACGCGGCTCGATCTGCAACTGGAGATCATGGGCCTGCAGCGCCCGCTCGGCTTCCAGACCATCATGAAAACCATCCTGACCACCCATTTCCGTAAGCTGGTGGGTGCCGCGACACAGCTGATCGAGGCCGGATGAAGCTGGTCTATCTGGCGAGCAGCCGAAGGAGGTTCCAGGCGACGGCGCAATAGGCGACGGTCTCGGATTTCGCCTCATGGGTCAGATGCATGCACAAGGCGAAGGGGCCAGCATGCGGATCGAAGGCGTCGTGATGCAACCGGCCGCTTTCGCCATCGACCACCAGATGCAAGCAGGAACGATCCTGCAGCGGTCGGCGGAAATGCGTCGCGCCATAGGGAAATCCGGCGCTCTGCCGGTAGAAGCCGGAGGCGACCAGGATGTCCGCTTCGTCCCGCGTCACCACGCGCTCGCCGTTCGACGCGCGATCATGGCCGAGAACGGCGCATTCCACCGGGTGATACATCGGCAAGATCCCGGGAAGCGTCAGCCGGCCGGCACCGCACTTTTTCGCCGCGCCGCCTTGGCTCCCTTCTTCGCCGTCTTCTTTGCCGCTTGCTTCGGCCGCACGGCCGCGCGCTGCGCCGTCTTCTTATGGGTGGCCGACTTGTCTGCGTCGTTCTCGACGGTATCCGCCAGCCGATCGATCTCGTCGAAATAGCTCTTGCTGAGGCGGCCGGTGAGGTCGCGCAGGACCTCCATGTTTTCCTTGCTGAATGCCGTCAAGCGCCGCGCCGCTTCGGACATCGACACCTTATCGTCTTCGATCCCGTGCAAGGTGTCATTGGCGATGTTGGAGAATTTCGCCACTTGATTGATCCAGACCTGCCAACAGTCGACGCCGGCATTGAGGACTTTCAGTTCCAGCTTCGCCGCTTCCGTGATGAGCTCCTGCAGATCGACGCTTTTCAGAGAAGATCGATTCGCCATGGCCTTTCTTCCTGCCTCCGTTTTGTCCGAGTGAAAACATCGACCGCCCAAGCGCAACGCATCCCGGGGCACGCAACCGATACTGGGGCACACAGATATTAGAAAAGAAACGGAACCTCGATTCACGCCGCTGGTCCATCGTAAAGATTAACACCGCGCGAATGCGAGCCGGTTCCAGTTAACACCCAGGACTTGCTTCGAAGCAACAGAAGATGGCTGCTGAACGCCAAGCGATGAGTCGGACAGCAGTGGCGGGAGACCTGCAGTGAGTGGAGAAAAGCGAGAATGCTGCCCCTTCCTCGACCCCTGACTGCTTGCGAACCCATGACGGTTGGCGTACAAGATACCGGTTGCGAAATGAAATCAGTTAGGGGATCTTCATGCTGCCGCAGCTTTACGCCCATCACTTCTCGTCCTATTGCCAGAAGGTGCTGATCGCGCTCTATGAAAATGGGACCGCATTCACCTATCGTCAGCTCGGCCCCGATGACCCCGATGCCGGCAGCGAGCTGACGGCGCATTGGCCGCTCGATCGCTTCCCGGTGCTGGTCGATAACGGCCGTGTCGTGGCAGAGAGCAGCGTCATCATCGAATATTTGATGCTGCATCATCCGGGACCCCGCCCGATGATTCCGGCCGATCCGGACCAGGCGCTGCAGGTGCGGCTGATGGACCGCATCTTCGACAATTACGTGATGACGCCGATGCAGCAGGTAGTCTTCGATTTCCGTCGACCGGCGGAAGCGCGCGATCCCTACGGCGTCGGTGAAGCGAAGGCCCGCCTCGACAAGACCTATCGCTGGCTCGACCAGCAGCTCGCCGGGCGCCGATGGGCGGCGGGCGATGCCTTCAGCCTCGCCGATTGCGCGGCGGCACCGGCGCTGTTCTTCGCCGACTGGGTGCATGAGATCGATGCCGGTTTCAAGCAGCTGCGCACCTATCGCACGCGCCTGCTCGCCCGCCCCTCAATCGCCCGCTCGGTCGATGAGGCACGCCCCTACCGCCCGCTTTTTCCGCCCGGTGCGCCGGATCGCGATTAGAATGACCGCGATTAGACTGGCCTGCGATTAGTTTGGGCGACGGATTCAGTGACGGCCGGCACCGCCGCGCTTGGGCGGGGTCGCGGGTGTTGCGTCCTGCGGCGTCAACCGCAATTGCGCGATGATCGCCGCGGCAATCGTCTCAGGCGTTGCGGCGATATCGATGGTGATGGCCGGTTCATCGCCCGAGGGCTCCTCCAAATCGGCGAACTGGCTGTCCAGCAGATCGGGCGGCATGAAATGGCCAGCCCGCCGGGCAAGGCGCTCACGGATGAGCTCCTTGCTGCCTTTCAGGAAAACGAAACGGAGTTCCGGACGGCCGCCGGCGCCATCTTCGCCCCGCGCCAGGCCGTCGCGGTAGCGCCGCTTCAAGGCTGAGCAGGTGATGATGCCGGAGGAATGCTGCGCGCGCCACTGATCGACCTGCCGGCCGATCGCGGCAAGCCAGGGCCGGCGATCGGCGTCGTTGAGCGGCTGGTGATGCTTCATCTTCGCGATATTGGCGGCGGGGTGGAGGTCGTCACCCTCCACCATCGGCCAATGCAGCGCCGCGGCGATCCGGGCGGCAATCGTCGACTTGCCGCAGCCGGAAACGCCCATCACGACTAGAACGATATGTGGCGCGGAGTCCCGTGGGGTCTGCGAAACAACTTCACTCATCTTGGCACGCACTCACTCACTGCCGCCTCCAGGTAATGTCACGTCAGAGGTGGCCCTGCCCGCCCGGCTGCGGGATCGGTTCGATGCGGCCGAGGACGAAGACATAAGACACGATGCCGACGATCAGGACCACCCCCGCCACGAGGAAGGCGTTGCTGAAGGACTGCGTCGCGCCGACGATGAAGCCCGTGACGATCGGCGCGATGACGCCCATCAGGTTGTTGACGAAGTTCATGATGCCGCCGATGGTGCCGGTGCCGCCTTTCGGTGCGATCAGCGAGGGGATCGACCAGCCGACCGGTGCCGCGGCCGAGAGGCCGGCGAGCGCGATCGAGATCCAGGTGATCGCCCAGCGCGGATCGGTGGTCTGCGTGGCGCCGAACACCGCCAGGCCGAACAGCATGCCGATCACCAGGATGCCCTTACGCACCTTGGTCTCGTCATGGCCCTTCTTCACCAGATGATCGACCAGCCAGCCGCCGACGACGATGTCGGCGATGGTCGCGCAGATCCAGGGAATGGTGGCGAAACCGGCCGATTTGATGATGCTCATATGCATGGTCTGCACCAGATAGCCGGGCAGCCAGGTGAGGAAGAGATAGAAGGAATAGCCATAGGCGGCAAAGCCGATGGTGAGTCCCCAGACCTTGCGGTTGGCCAGCAGATAGCCGAGCAGTCCGGCGGCACCGGCATCCGATGGGCCTTCGGGCGTCGCCCCGCCTGCAAGGATGTAGTCATGTTCCGCGCGGCTGAGCCCCTTGTCCTTGCTGGGATCGCGATAGAACAACGTGAAGGCGATGAAATAGAGGAAGCTGAGGATCGCGGTGGCGCCGAAGCCCCAGCGCCAGCCAAAATTGGTCACCACCACGGCGACCAGCGGCACGCCGATGACATTGGAAAATTTCGCCGCGGCATCGAACAGCGATGTCGCCAGGGCGCGTTCCTGGCGCGGGAACCAGTAACCCGTCGCCTTGGAACTGGCCGGGAAGCTGGGCGCTTCGGCAACGCCCAGGAGGGCGCGGGCGGCAAACAGCCCGCCATAGCCACCTGTGAAGGCGATGATGACCGAGGCGACGGTCCACAGGAAGGCGCCGATGCGGCCGATCGGCCTGACGCCGTAGCGATCGAGGAAGAGGCCAACCGGAATCTGCAGCACGGCATAGGGCCAGAAGAAGGCGCTCAGGAGCAGGCCCATCTTGGCCGGGTCGAGGGTGAATTCCTGTGCCAGATCCGGCCCGGCCACGGAAAGATTGACCCGGTCGATATAGGCGATCAACACGCCAATGCCGAGCAGGGCGCCGATCGCCCAGCGCCGCTTCGGCACGGCGCGGCCGGCCTGGGCCAGCGTGGCTGCCGAGGCGCCGGCCGGGCGCGCGGATGCTGGAATTGAATGTGTCTGACTCATTTTAGCCTCCCCGTTATGTATGGCCCGGTCGACACCCGAGAGGCAAATCGCCTGCGGGGGGTGCGGAGCAGCCATCTGTTAGCGCTAACAAATCTCCCCGTGAAAAGCCGCCCGCTCTCTTGATTAAGTGAGGATCGTTAATCGGCGTCCACGAGACCCGTGATGATTGTTATCGCTAACATTACCGAGGGTAAAGTCTTTTTTAGCGTGGCTGGCACCGGGCCATGTCGGCGCGGTGTCTCAAACGAGGATATCGAGGAGGGTCCCAGGTCCAGCCCGGGCCATGCCCAGCCCCGCTGCCCGCAGATAGGCGGCCGAATTCGTGGTCGCGGGAGTCGGGACGGCTACGTCAAGGGAGGTAGTCTCCCCCATGGCGGAGAGATTGCCGGTGGCGGCAGAAGCAACCGCCAGTTCGATCGACTGGCGAGCGGCAGGCACCGCCACGGCGCGCGATGCTGTTTGGGGCAGCGTAACCGACAGACGGTGACGCGAATCGGCGGGCACCAGGGCATCGCTGCGACGCGGCGCGGACACTAGCGCATTACCTGGAGAAATCGGGTGGGTCGCCATCAGCTTCCTAACGCCTTATTGCGTTTTCGTGCTTACTCGCACGTGGCGCTTCGGCCCAGCCGCGGCAAGTAGCTATCGACGCAAAGTCATCACAGCACCGACAGCACCTTCCTCAATCATCCGAACCAGCGACAGAGCCTCACTTTTTCTCAACTTATCGTGTCCGGCGGCGGGAAATAGCGCCGAAACGAGCCGGAACCGGCGCGGGTGGCCGGTCTTACTTAGATGCGGTCATATCGACTCCTCGAGCGACCGCCAGAGCGGCAACGGTGGAAGGCGCGACGTTCTCCCGACCTAACGAGCCGCGAACGCCCGCTCCACTATCCGCACGCCAGCCCATCCAACCCGTTCAACGGAGGGAGACATCATGAGCAATCAGCCTCGAAGCGGCAGTGAGCGCCCCGAAAAGGCCGGCCAACAGAGTGAGCAGGCTCCTGGCGGCCAGCGCAATACCGAACAGCAGCGCGCCAGCGAGCCGCGTGGACAGCAGAACAAAAATATGGGTCAGCAGAACGAAGGCGAAGGCAACCGCACGGCGGCACGGGCCTATAATGCCGATCAGCATCGCTTCGCCGGCGATCACCAGAAGGTCGACAAGGCCGCCCAATCCGCCCGCAAGGCCGTGGACAGTCCGGAAGGCAAGGATCTGGCCCGCGCTGAAAAGGAAGGCCAGAAGCACGCCAAAAGCTAATCTTGCATAAGCGGTGCGGGCTGCGTCTTCAGGTTCGTACTCGGTCCCGCAGGACCTTCAGAAATGCTCCCGCCCCCGGCGGGAGCATTTCGCTTATCCGCCTGGGATTGCGCTCAGGATCAGCGCAGCGGGCGACCATCCGGCCGGCGCGGCACGTCGCGCTCCGCGCCCTTCAGCTGGTCGCGCACCATCATCAGGCCGATGAGGTTGCCGCCCGCCATGACATCGATCGGCCTCTTGTTTTCAAAATTTGCGGAGGGCGAACTGAGCCAGGCAAGAATCTGCCGCTGGTCGAGATAGGTTTGGCGCAAGCGCGTGTGAATGCCGCTGATCAGGCCAATGCGATGCGGCAGATCGCCCGGATAAGAGCGCGCCTCGCCATTCACCCAGCGCTTCAGCTCATCGAGGCTGCGGGCGCCCAGCATGGCCATCACCTGCTGATCGGAAATCGCCCAGGTCTTCAGAATGCCCAGAACCCCTGCCACGCCATGGCGGATCTCATCCAGGCTGAGCTGCGTGTTCTTGCCCGCCGGGCTTTTGCCGGTGGTGTTTCGCTGGGCGGAGGTTGACGGAGGGGAATTTGGCGGGCTTTTGCCAGCAGTCATGGCCGGTTCCAACGCAATGCTACCTGTGGGCGATTTGAAGCCCAAAATATCAATAAATCGTTAGGCAGGAAGCGCAACCCATCGGCAGGCGGATTTCAGCCTCGATTCCGGCGGCGAATCTGGCGGCGAAAATCTCCGAAAATGACGACGCTCAGAGGGCAGAGCGTGACGGCGCCAGGGCTGGATCGAGCTGAAGCTTGCCGCTATGCTGCCGGCCGATTTCGACCTGGATCAAACCCAGGGCCTTCGGGCCCCAGCAATAATCCGAGAGGGCTTCATTCGAGGCCCTCCTTAATAACCGAGGAGTCGTCATGTCCGGAAAAATCGCCGCCAAGCTCGCTGAACTGAAAATTGAGTTGCCGCAGGCCGCTGCGCCCGTCGCCAATTACGTGCCGGTCGTCGTTACCGGCAATCAGGCTTTCGTGGCCGGCCAGGTAACAGTGTGGAATGGCGAGCGCAAGTTCCTCGGCAAGCTCGGCAAGGATTTCAGCGCCGAGGAAGGCCAGCAGGCCGCGCGCCTGTGCGGTCTCAACATCCTGGCGCAGCTGCAGGCCGCCTTGGGCGATCTCGACCGCGTCAAGCGCGTGGTCAAGCTCGGCGTCTTCGTCAATTGCGAAGCCAATTTCACCGACCAGCCCAAGGTCGCCAACGGCGTCTCCGATCTGATGGTCGAAATCTTCGGCGAGGCGGGCAAGCATGCGCGCTCGGCAGTGGGCGTCAATGTCCTGCCGCTGAATGTTGCGGTCGAGGTCGATGCGGTAGTGGAAATCGCCTGATCCCCGATTGCCGATGATCTTCGCGGGCGGGTCAGAAACGACCCGCCCGTTTCATTTCAGCTGCCCGCTTTTTTGACTTCGCATATGCAGCATAATGGTGAGACGAGCCGCCCCCGGCTGCGTATAGTGGAAACAGGGATGAGGATCGAAACGGCGTGACGGATCGCGATTGGTCAGCAGGGGCGGCAAGGTGACGTTGGAAGTTCGGGTCATCGATTCACTCAGTGAGATTTCGGCCGAAGACTGGGACGCCTGCGCCCGCTGGTCGCCCGCGACCGGCGAGAACCCGTTCGTCAGCCACGGCTTTCTGCGGGCATTGGAAGAGTCGAAATCGGTCGGCCGCAAGACCGGCTGGATGCCGCAATATCTGTTGATCCAGGATGAGGAAACGCGACAGGCGCTGGCCGCCAGCCCGCTTTATGTGAAATCGCATTCCTCCGGCGAATATGTCTTCGACCACGGCTGGGCCGAAGCCTATGAGCGGGCCGGCGGGCGCTATTACCCGAAATTGCAGATCGCCGTCCCCTTCACCCCGGTGCCGGGACCGCGCCTGCTGGTGCGCCCCGGCCCTGCCGAGAACGAGATCCGCACGGCGCTGATCGAGACGCTGATCGCCACCACGCAGAGCAGCAAGCTCTCCTCGCTCCATGTCACCTTCTGCGGAGAAGACGAAGCCAAGGCGATGGCGAAGGCCGGCTTCCTGCATCGCATCGGCGTCCAGTATCACTGGCAGAATAACGGCTACGCAACCTTCGACGACTTTCTCGCCGCGCTCAATTCACGTAAGCGCAAGGCGATCCGCAAGGAACGCGCCGCCATTGCCGAATACGGCCTGACCATCCGGCAGTTGTCGGGCGCCGAGATCACCAAGAGACATTGGGATGCCTTCTTCGCCTTCTACATGGATACCGGCAACCGCAAATGGGGCCATCCCTATCTGACGCGCAGCTTCTTCGACCTCCTCGGCACGAGAATGGCCGATCACGTCGTCCTCATGATGGCGGAAAAGGACGGCATGCCGGTGGCAGGTGCGCTCAACCTGCGCGGCAGCGACGCCCTTTTCGGCCGCAACTGGGGCTGCCTCGCCGATTACCGCTTCCTGCATTTCGAGCTCTGCTATTACCAGGCGATCGACTATGCCATCGCCCATGGCCTCGCCCGCGTCGAAGCCGGCGCCCAGGGCGAACATAAGATCCAGCGCGGCTATCTGCCGGTCGAAACCCATAGCGCCCACTGGATCGCCGACCGCTCCTTCCGCAACGCCGTCGCCGATTTCCTCGCCCGCGAGACGCGGGTGCTGGAACATGAGATCGCCGAGTTGAGCGAGCACGGACCATTCCGGCAGGCGGAGGAATAGGCGCGGTAGCAGGTGGCAAGCGGCGACTACCGACCGGCCACCCCCGCCCCACGGAAGTGAAGAGAGGGTGGGACCGAGGAGGGGATTTCTCCGTTATTTCCGCTTGTCGAGTCCGGCCTTCGCAAAAGCGGCGGCCAGCGCGCCGCCCATGGCCCCGCCGGCGGCCGAGGCATTGCCGAAGCTGCCGCCACCGGAGCGCTGACCTTGCGGGCGCGGCGCCTCCGCCGTCATGAATTTACGGTCGCGGGCCGCCAGCGGCTTATCGTTGCTGTTGGCGTTCTGCTTCGCCGCACCCGGCTGGTCCGACATGCGCATGGTGAGGGCGATGCGCTTGCGCTTCAAGTCGACCTCCAGCACCTTCACCTTGACGACATCGCCGGATTTCACCACCTCGCGCGGATCCTTGACGAAGCGGTCGGCCAGGGCCGAGACATGGACGAGGCCATCCTGGTGCACGCCGATATCGACGAAGGCGCCGAAATTCGTCACGTTGGTGACCACACCTTCCAGCATCATGCCGGGCTGCAGGTCCTTCATCTCCTCGACGCCGTCCTTGAAGGTGGCCGTCTTGAATTCGGGACGCGGATCGCGGCCGGGCTTTTCCAGCTCCTTCAGGATGTCTGTGACGGTCGGCACACCGAACTGCTCGTCGACGAATTCCTCGGGCTTCAGGCTGCGCAGCAGCTTCGCATCGCCGATCAGCGCCTTCACCTCGGCCTTGGTATAGGCAAGGATGCGCCGTACCACGGGATAGGCTTCCGGGTGGACCGAAGACATGTCGAGGGGATCGTCGCCATCGCCGATGCGCAGGAAGCCCGCCGCCTGTTCGAAGGCCTTGGGGCCGAGGCGCGAGACCGACAGCAGATCCTGGCGCGTCTTGAAGGGGCCGTGCTGATCGCGATGGCTGACGATGTTTTGCGCCAAGCTCTCGCCGAGGCCGGAGACGCGGGCCAGCAGCTTCGCCGAGGCGGTGTTCACCTCGACGCCGACGGCGTTCACGCAATCCTCGATGACGGCGTCCAGCGACTTCGCCAGCTTGAATTCGTTGACGTCATGCTGGTACTGGCCGACGCCGATCGATTTCGGATCGATCTTCACGAGCTCGGCCAGGGGATCCTGCAGGCGCCGCGCGATGGAAACGGCGCCGCGCAGCGAGACGTCCATATCCGGCAGTTCCTTGGAGGCATATTCGGAAGCTGAATAGACCGAGGCGCCGGCTTCCGAGACGACGATCTTGTTGAGCTTCAGTTCCGGGTGACGCTTCTGCAGGTCGATAGCGAGACGATCGGTCTCGCGGCTGGCGGTGCCGTTGCCGATGGCGATCAGCTCGACCTGGTGGCGATGGCAGAGGGCCGCCAGCACGGCGATCGATTCATCCCATTGCCGGCGCGGCTCATGCGGATAGATGGCGGTGGTTTCCAGCACCTTGCCGGTGGCGGCGACGACAGCCACCTTGACGCCGGTGCGCAGTCCCGGGTCGAGGCCGAGCGTCGCCCGGCCGCCGGCCGGGGCCGCCATCAAAATATCCTTCAGGTTGGCGGCGAAGACGCGCACCGCCTCCTCTTCCGCCGCCTGGCGCAGACGCGACATGAGATCGATTTCGATATGCAGCTTGGCCTTCACACGCCAGGTCCAGCGCACCACATCCTGCAGCCAGGAATCGGCTGGTCGCTTCTGGTCGACGATGCCGAATTTGGCGGCGATCATCCGTTCCTGGGCGTTGAAAGTCTTGCGGTCCTCCGGCTCGTCGGTGACGAGCGAGAGCATCAGCACTTCTTCCTTCTGGCCACGGAACAGCGCCAAAGCGCGATGCGAGGGAATCTTGGCGATGGCTTCGGCAGCGTCGAAATAATCGGAGAACTTGGCGCCGGTCTCGGCCTTGCCTTCTACCAGCTTCGACTGCAGGCGGCCGTTCTCCCAGACGTAATCGCGCAAGCGGCCGATGAGATCGGCATCCTCGGCAAAACGCTCCATGAGGATCTGCATGGCGCCGTCGAGGGCGGCCTTCACATCGGCGACATTCTTCTCGGCATCGACGAAGGCAGCCGCTTCCGTCTCCGGCGTCTTGGTGGGATCGTTCAAGAGCAGATCGGCCAAAGGCTCGAGGCCGGCCTCCTTGGCGATCTGCGCCTTGGTGCGGCGCTTCTGCTTATAGGGGAGATAAAGATCTTCCAGCCGCGCCTTGTTGTCGGCGAGGCGCACATCGCGCTCCAGGGCCGGCGTCATCTTGCCCTGTTCCTCGATACTTTTCAGGATCGCCGTGCGGCGCTCTTCCAATTCGCGCAGATAGCGCAGGCGCTCATCCAGGGTGCGGAGCTGGATATCATCGAGGCCGCCCGTCACTTCCTTGCGGTAGCGGGCGATGAAGGGAACAGTCGCGCCGCCATCCAGCAATTCCACGGTCGCCGTCACCTGGGCTTCGCGCGCATTGAGTTCCGCGGCGATGCGGGCTTCGATCGAGGGCAAGGAGGGCATCGGGGCGGCGGTCAATTGAGACAAGGCTGTCACCTTCAGGTCGTTGGCAGGTCGTTGGCTAAATCGTTCCGGTAATCCGTCCGGGCAAGTCGTCCGGGCGGTCCGGGACCCGACTCGCGGGGACGCGTTTCGGGGTCGCCGTTCTAACCCCAAGCAGGTCCCGGCTCAAGTCCGCAGCAAGCCCGGAATGATGTCAAGAAGACTATATTTTTCAGCAATTTACGCTGATTTTATTTGACCCGGCGGTGGCTTTGGTGTTGGCCGCAAGGAGGCTGGCCGCCGCGGCTTCCGGCAGCCGGCTGAGGCAAGCCGCCGCATTTATGCGATTGACAATCATTTGCATAATTGCCCGGAGGAATGCTAAAGGTAGTGCTGAAATAGATGTTCCGTAGACCGCAACGCTGACTCAGCGAGCTGACACCGGCCGAACCCACCGGGATGACTTGGATCAAAATTCCTGACCCGCGTCTCTCCCATACTCGACCCACCCCGTCAGGAGACTTTTCATATCGTGCAGATTCGTTTCTCCGCCGTCGCGCGCAGCCTGATGCTGATCGGCTTCGCCGGCCTTGGCCTGCAGCAGATCGCAGTCGCCCGTGCCGACGACCTGGTCGTCTATAACGCCCAGCATGAAACCCTCGCCAAGGCCTGGATCGACGGCTTCACCCGCGATACCGGCATCAAGGTCACCGTGCGTAACGGCGATGACAGCGAGATGAGCAACCAGATCCTGCAGGAGGGCGATGCCTCGCCGGCCGATGTTTTCCTAACGGAAAATTCGCCCGCCATGGTGCAGGTCGCCAATGCCCGTCGCCTGGCGCCGATCGATGCCGGAACGCTGAAAGAGGTGGCGGCACCTTTTCGCCCGGCCAGCGGCAACTGGATCGGTATCGCCGCGCGCTCGACCGTCTTCGTCTATAACAAGGACAAGCTGAAAGCAGCGGATCTGCCGAAATCGCTGCTCGATCTCGCCGGTCCCAGCTGGAAGGGCCGCTGGGCCGCCTCGCCCACCGGCGCGGATTTCCAGGCCATCGTCAGCGCCCTGCTCTCGCTCAAGGGCGAGGAGGCGACGCTGAACTGGCTGAAGGCGATGAAGACCAATTTCACCGCCTATCGCGGCAACGGCGCGGTGCTGAAGGCCGTCAATGCCGGCCAGATCGATGGCGGCGTCATCTATCACTATTACTGGTTCACCGACCAGGCGAAGACCGGCGAGAACAGCGGCAATGTCGCCCTGCATTATTTCAAGCACCAGGATCCCGGCGCCTTCGTCAGCACCTCTGGCGGCGGTGTTCTTGCCAGCAGCAAGCACAAGAAGGAAGCGCAGGAATTCCTGAAATGGATCGTCGGCAAGGGCGGTCAGGACGTGCTGAAGAACGGCACCTCCTTCGAATACGCCGTCGGCGAGGGTGCCGACAGCAACCCGAAACTAGTGCCGATCAAGGATCTCGACGCCCCCGCCGTGGATGCCTCCAAGCTCAACAGCGAGAAGGTGATCGAGCTGATGACCGAGGCCGGGCTGCTGTAAGGCGGCTGCGGCCAGCCGGGCGGGGCTTGGCTGGGCACGGCCCCGCTCGGCGAATGCGCGAATTGGGGCGGATTTGCTGATTGAAGCCCCACTTGCGAATTGAAGATAGGGGCGGTTCCTGGTTTATATGACCGGCAACCGCTCCAGCCGCCTGAAGGCCTGATATCCCTCGGCTCAGCCGGGGGCCGGAACACAGTTCATCCGGGCAACGTCATGGGTTTGGGTTGATGGGCCTCGGAGGATGGCGCGGATAGGAAATGAGTATTTCGGACGTGCCCGGTATCACCACCTCCCTGCCCAAGGCAGCGCGCCGCTCCGCGCGGCCCGGTAACAGGCCCGCCGCCTGGATCACCGTCATTGCCGTGGCGGCCTCGCTGGCGGCGCTCCTGCCTCTGGCTTTCGTGCTTTTCGTCGCCGTGCAGAACGGCTGGCACACGATCGTCGCCATGGTGGTGCGGCCGCGTGTCGGCGAGCTGCTGATCAATACCGTTTTGCTGGTGGTGCTGACCGTGCCGCTCTGCGTCCTGGTCGGCGTCGCGCTTGCTTGGCTGACCGAGCGCACCGATCTCCCCGGACGGCGCTTCTGGTCCCTGCTGTGCGCCGCCCCCCTGGCGGTGCCCGCCTTCGTCCATTCCTATGCCTGGGTCAGTCTGGTGCCGTCGATCCATGGCCTCTCCGCCGGCGTGCTGGTCTCGCTGGTGGCCTATTTCCCCTTCCTCTATCTGCCGGCCGCCGCCGCCTTGCGTCGGCTCGATCCGGCGATGGAGGATGTCGCCGCCTCGCTCGGCGAGACGCCGTGGCGCATCTTCTTGCGCGTGGTGCTGCCGCAGCTGCGCCTGCCGATCTGGGGCGGGGCCCTGCTGGTGGGGCTGCATCTCCTGGCGGAATACGGCCTCTATGCGATGATCCGCTTCGATACCTTCACGACGGCGATCTTCGATCAGTTCCAATCGACCTTCAACGGTCCCGCCGCCAATATGCTGGCGGGCGTCCTGGTGCTGTGCTGCCTGCTGCTGCTGATCACCGAAGCCGGTACGCGCGGCCATGCCCGCTATGCCCGGCTCGGTTCCGGCAGCGAGGCGCTGCCGCGACTCTATCGCCTGGGTGCCGCCCGCGCCGTGGCCGGGCTCTGCCTGTTGGCGCTGATGACGGCGCTCGCCCTTGGCGTGCCCTTCGTCACCCTCGGCCGCTGGCTCATTTCCGGCGGCAGCGCCGTCTGGAACATGGCCGAGCTGGTGCCGGCCTTCGTGCAGACGCTGATCTATGCCGTGATCGGCGCCGTCATCACCACGGCCGCCGCCATTCCCATGGCCTGGCTGTCGGTGCGCCGGCCAAGCCGCCTCATCCGCCTGCTGGAAAGCTGCAACTACGTCACCAGCTCGCTGCCCGGCATCGTCGTCGCCCTCGCCCTTGTCACCATCACCGTGCGGGTCGCCAATCCGCTCTATCAGACGGTCTTCACGGTGCTGCTCGCCTATCTGCTGATGTTCCTGCCGCGCGCCTTGATTGGCCTGCGCGCCAGCATCGCCCAGGCGCCGGCCGAGCTGGAGGATGTCGCCCGCAGCCTGGGGCGGACGCCGAGCCGCGCCATCTGGGGCATCACCCTGCGCCTGGCGGCACCCGGCGCGGCCGCCGGCGCCGCTTTGGTCTTTCTCGCCATCACCAATGAGCTGACCGCCACCCTGCTGCTGGCGCCGAGCGGCACCCGCACGCTGGCGACCGGCTTCTGGGCGCGCAGCAGCGAGATCGATTATGCCGGCGCGGCGCCCTATGCCCTGATCATGATTCTTCTGTCGCTTCCCCTGACCTGGCTGCTCTACCGCCAGTCGCAACGCATCGCAGGAAGATGAGTACGCTCGATATCCGCAACCTCTCCAAATCCTATGGCGATGTCGCCGCCGCGATCGATATCGATCTCAGCGTGCAGGCCGGCAGCCGCACCGCCATCGTCGGCCCGTCGGGCTGCGGCAAGACCACCTTGCTGCGCCTGATCGCCGGTTTCGAGATTCCCGATGGCGGCAGCATCACCCTCAATGGGCGGGTGCTTGCCGATGCGACGACGCTGGTGCCGGCGCATGAGCGGGTGATCGGCTTCCTGCCGCAGAATGGCGCGCTGTTTCCGCATCTCACCGTCGCCGGCAATATCGGCTTCGGCCTGCCCAAGGATATGCCCGGCCGGGCGCAGCGGATCGCCGAGCTGATCGACCTTGTGGCGCTGGAGCAGCCGATGCTGGCACGCTGGCCGCATGAGCTTTCCGGCGGCCAGCAGCAGCGGGTCGCCTTGGCGCGCGCCCTGGCGCAGCAGCCGAAACTGATGCTGCTCGACGAGCCCTTCTCCGCCCTCGATACCGGCCTGCGCGCCGCCACCCGCAAGGCGGTGGCGGACGTGCTGTCGAAGGCCGGCGTGACCACCATCCTCGTCACCCACGACCAGGAAGAGGCGCTGTCCTTCGCCGACCAGGTGGCGGTGATGCGCGACGGCCGCCTGATACAGGTCGGCGATCCGGTGGAGCTTTATCTGCGGCCGCGCGACGAAGCGACGGCGATCTTCCTCGGCGAGGCGATCATCCTGCCGGCGCTGGTGGCGGCGGGCTATGCCGATTGCGCGCTGGGGCGGATCGCGGTTGACGATGCCGCCGCCACGGGCCGGCGCCAGATCGTGCTGCGGCCCGAGCAATTGCGCGTCACGCCGATACGGCCCTTCGAACTCTGCGAAGACGATTGCCACGGCCATGTGACGGAAATCGATTTCGTCGGCTATGCCTGCCATCTCGGCATCAAGCTGGCCGGCGACAAATCCCAGGTCAACGGCATCCCGCCTTTGCTGATGGTGCGCCATCCTAATGACGAAGTGCCGCCAGTCGGCAGCATGGTGCGGATCGACGTCACCAAGCCGGCCCATGTGCTGGATGCCGACTGACGCCGCTCAATCGGCGATCTTTGCCTTTCGCTCTTTCAGCAACGATCGCAACACCGAACGGTGGCAATGCGCCTCATCCTCGCAATAGCAGCCGAGGGAGAAGTTGGTCTGATGTGACATGGCCGCCAGCATGTCGAGCAGATGTGACGGATCGCTCTCTTTCATCTCGGCGCGGAAGTGCTTGACGAAGTTCTGCCAGGCTTTTTCATCGCCGTTCTTTTGTGCCTCCAGCGCATCCTTCACCAGATCGGCTGTCGGCGAGAGTTGCGGCAGCCAGACGTCATAATAGTCGGCACCATCCGAATGGCCATGCGTTTCCCTCGCAATCTTCTATTCGTTCATGCTGCGTGAGTGTATGTCGTACAGAGATAGAGTACATACGTCGGATTGTGCGCTCGCTGGTACCGTCATGACTGCCGCCATCGCCGAATAAAACGCTGCGTTGTCAAAGCAAGCCATACAGTTACGGCGAAACCGGAAATCAAAGCAGCCTCCAGCCACAAATCTTTAGTTAAAGATTTTGTTCCAGTGACGATGTCGCCCGTTACTAAGACGATGAGACCGGTGAGGCAAATCGGTAAAAGCCATAACGCCTGGATCACTCCCTGCGCATCCAGCTGACGTGCATAGCGTCGTTTACGCTCAGAGAGAGGAACATCGATCCCTTTTGTACCGGAAAGAACCAGAACGAGCTTGATCATAACAAAGCGCAAACCTGTGCTCGCAAAAGCAACCAGTGTCCATTTCCACCAACCGTCGGCGCGGACAATAACCGCATAAACCCATGGAATGAGCGTTACGACAAACACCGCTTCGATCATCGCAAGGATACGACGGGTGCGCTTAGAAAGCCGGTAAGCGCGCCCAAAGGTCCCGAAAACCTGCTTTGGTGGCCCGAGATCATCAGTTTCGGACGACTGATCAGATGGTCGTAGCTGGTCAGACATATGCATTGCCCGTCAGTGGAATGCGCCTAGGCACATGCACGCATAAATCGAGTTTTCTGACAAGCTTTGGCGAAAGACATATCGCACCTTGCTTGTGACCCCTGCCCAGAAAGAAAAAAGCGGCGCCGATGCCGGCGCCGCCCTTTCTGTCTTGGTAGCCCTGAAACCGATCAGGCCTCGACGGGTTCCACGGTTTCTTCGCGGCTCTGGCCCTTGCTTTCGATGATGTCGAAAGTGAGCTTGTCGCCCTCCTTCGCCAGATCGATGCGGACCGTGCCGCCCTTCTCCAGCCGGCCGAACAGGATGTCGTCGGCCAGCGGCTTCTTGATGTATTCCTGAATGGTGCGCGCCAGCGGCCTCGCGCCATAGAGGGGGTCGAAGCCCTTGTCGGCAAGCCAGCGTTTGGCGGCCTCGCTGAGCTCGATCGTGACGTGACGATCGGCCAGCTGGGCCTCCAGCTGCATGACGAATTTGTCGACCACCTGCGCCACGATTTCCGGCGGCAGGTTGGAGAAGGCGATGATCTGGTCCAGCCGGTTGCGGAATTCCGGCGTGAACAGACGATTGATCGCCTCGGTATCCTCGCCCGTCCGCTTCTCGCGGCCGAAGCCGATCGCCGATTTCGACATTTCCGAGGCACCGGCATTGGTGGTCATGATCAGGATCACGTTGCGGAAGTCGACCGACTTGCCGTTGTGATCGGTGAGCTTGCCGTGATCCATCACCTGCAACAGGATGTTGAAGAGATCCGGATGCGCCTTCTCGATTTCGTCGAGCAGCAGGACCGCATGCGGATGCTGATCGATGGCATCGGTCAAGAGGCCGCCCTGGTCGAAGCCGACATAGCCCGGAGGGGCACCCAGCAGGCGCGACACAGTGTGGCGTTCCATATACTCGGACATGTCGAAGCGAATGAGCTCGATGCCGAGGCTATGGGCGAGCTGCTTCGCCGCTTCGGTCTTGCCGACGCCGGTGGGACCTGAGAACAGGTAGCAGCCGATCGGCTTCTCCGGCTCGCGCAGGCCGGCCCGCGCCAGCTTGATGGCGGCAGACAGGGCTTCCAGCGCCTTGTCCTGGCCGAAGACCATGGTCTTCAGGTCGCGGTCGAGGTTCTTCAGCGCCGTCTTGTCGTCCTTCGACACGGTCTTTGGCGGGATGCGAGCGATCATGGCGACCACCGCCTCCACATCCTTCACCGTGATGGTCTTCTTGCGCTTCGATTCCGGCAGCAGCATCTGCGCCGCACCGACCTCGTCGATGATGTCGATCGCCTTATCGGGCAGCTTGCGGTCGCCGATATAGCGCGAAGAGAGTTCCACCGCCGAGCGAATGGCCTCGGTCGTGTAGCGGATATTGTGATGCTTCTCGTAATAGGGCTTCAAGCCGCGCAGGATCTTGACCGCATCCTCGATCGACGGTTCGTTGACGTCGATCTTCTGGAAGCGGCGCACCAGCGCCCGGTCCTTTTCGAAATACTGGCGGTATTCCTTATAGGTGGTCGAACCCATGCAGCGCAGGGCACCCGACTGCAAGGCCGGCTTCAGCAGGTTCGAGGCATCCATCGAGCCGCCCGAAGTGGCGCCGGCACCGATCACGGTATGGATCTCGTCGATGAAAAGGACGGCCCCTTCGGTCGCCTCCAACTCCTTGACGACAGCCTTCAGGCGCTCCTCGAAATCGCCGCGATAGCGGGTTCCGGCCAGCAGCGCGCCCATGTCGAGCGAGAAGATGGTGGCGTTCTTCAGCACCTCCGGCACGTCGCCCTGGACGATGCGGCGGGCGAGGCCTTCGGCGATGGCGGTCTTACCGACGCCGGGATCGCCGACATAGAGCGGATTGTTCTTGGTGCGGCGGCACAGCACCTGGATGGTGCGGTTGACCTCGTTCTCGCGGCCGATCAGCGGGTCGATCTTGCCCTCGGTCGCCTTGCGGTTGAGGTTGACGCAATAGGCCTCGAGCGCCTCGGCGCCGTTCTTCACATTGCCTTCGGCGGCTTCCTGCTCGCCGCTGCCGGCGCCGCGCACCCGGCGCTGCTCAGTGCGACCCGGCGCCTTGGCGATGCCGTGGCTGATGTAATTGACGGCGTCGAGCCGCGTCATCTCCTGCTCCTGCAGGAAATAGACGGCGTGGCTCTCGCGCTCCGAGAACAGGGCAACCAGCAGATTGGCGCCGGTCACTTCCTCGCGGCCGGAAGACTGCACATGAATGGCCGCGCGCTGCAGCACACGCTGGAAGCCGGCGGTGGGCTTGGCTTCATTGTTGTGCTTGCCGACGATATTGCCGAGCTGGTTGTCGATGTAATCGGTGAGATCGCTCTTCAACCGTTCAACATCGACATTGCAGGCCCGCATGACCGCGATCGCATCCTGATCATCGGCCAGCGCCAGAAGCAGATGCTCCAGGGTGGCGAAATCGTGACGGCGTTCATTGGCGTAAGCAAGGGCGCGGTGCAGGGTTTGTTCGAGATTGGGCGACAACATCGGCCGATCTATCCTTTCTAGGCCCGGACCGTTTCAGCGGGTCTGCCCGGGACCATCTAAACCGGCGGAAAACGCCGCCGGGTCGTACGGTACGCTATTCCTTCTCCATCGTGCATTGCAGCGGATGCTGGTGACGACGGGCGAAGTCGACGACTTGCGAGACCTTGGTCTCGGCAATCTCATAGGTATAGACGCCGCAAACACCGACACCGCGGTGATGGACATGAAGCATGATCTCGGTGGCCGCTTCCCGGCTTTTGTTGAAGAAGCGTTCGAGAACATGAACCACGAATTCCATCGGCGTGTAGTCGTCGTTCAGCAGAAGCACCCGATACATCGACGGCTTCTGCGTTTTCGGCCGTACTTTGACGACGGTGCCGACGCCCGGACCCTGTCCGCCGCCCTGCTTGTCGTCATCGTTGTCGCTGTTGGTAATGGTCCAGTTCAGCATTGCCCGAGCAGTATCTTTCCTGATGATCCTATAATATTGGATATCAATGCTTGGTTAAAAGGGGTGGGCCGGAAGAAGCCCCTCCTGCCTGCATCATAATAGGAATGACGAGAACGCAGATGCAAGCAAGGCCGCTGCCAGTCCGTCATTTCCACGCGATCTCCCCTTCGCCGCATCTCCCTGCGCCGATCAGGGATTTTGCCGATCCCGCGGATTCCGAGCCTGCCGCTCGCGCAGAGCGGGATGCCTCTGCCTAATCGGCCGCTTCTGGCCCACGCGACGCCGCAGCAGCTGTCATCGTATATTGTGACAGCGTCATAGTCGGGACTGGGATAGTCGGGACTGGGCCGGCACTGGCTTCCGGGAACACCGGGGAGGCAGCCGGGGCTGCATCAAAAGGCGTTCAACAGGCCTCCCAGCCCCTCACCCCTCACCGTCAGGATGAAAGTGCCGCGCGGCGTTTTGGCGTCGTCGCCGCCGCTGCGCTGGGTATCCCGTTCATAGGGCGTGGTTTCATGGTCGGGGCGAAAGGCCACCCCGGTCTGGTCGTGTTTCAACAGAAAGTCGCGGAACTTGATGGGGGCGAAACCCAGCGGCGCCATGGACTGGCGGCGATTGTTCCAGGCATAGAAGTGGAACGTGCCTTGCTGGCAGCCGGCGGCGACCCAGTAGAAATCCTTGGAATGCAGCTGCAATCCCTGCGGGGCACCGCTGCCATATCCGCTGGCCGTCAGCAGGCTGCGGAATTCGGCCACCTCGGCCGGGCTCAGCTTCACCTGGCTTTCATGCCAGTTCCAGGGCGAAAAAACGTCCGGGATGGTAATGTTGAAGGCGTTATTGGCGTTATCCAGGGCCTTGGCGTTGAGGACGCCGCCGCCATCCTGGCCGACATAGAGCTCGTAGCTGCGCAATTGTTCGTCATACTGGCCGTTATAGACCAGCCGGTAGCGCTCCGAGCCGCCGGCAGCGCAGGCCTCGCGGATGTCGTTGCCGTCCAGATAGCTGAACCAGCCGACCTTGCGGACTACCGGATTGTTGATGTCGACCTGCTGGCCTTCGTGATAGGCGCAGCCGCTAAGCAGCGCCAGTCCCAGTGACAGCCGCATCAATTTTCTGAGCATTGTTGGCTACCTGACGGAAAAGATTGTAGGATTTTTCTATTAAGCCAATCTAAACCAGCAGTGCGGTATAGACAAGATTCAGGGATTTCCATTAGAATCCGATCAAATTTGTCTTTGTCCCGGCGATTTCGCGTCGATTTAGGGGAACTTCCGAATGAGTGTCGGCCGGCCAGCCAGAGAAACCCGCCTTGCGTCGCCCTTCATTGTCAGGTTCCTGACGATTTTTACGTTGCTGGCTTTCAGTTTTTCCGTCCTGGCCGTATCTGTCGAAGCCAAGCCCCTGCAGTCGAGCATTGTCATCGATGCCGCCACCGGCACGGTCCTTTCGGCAAGCAATCCGGACGGCGTCACTCAGCCGGCGTCGCTGACCAAGATGATGACGATGTACCTGCTGTTCGAAGCCCTGAAGCAAGGCAAGATCCGGCTCACCGACAGCATCACCTTCTCCAACTACGCCGCCAGCCGTCCCTCGACCAACCTTGCCGTCGAGCAAGGCGATACGATCGGCGTCGAGACGGCGATCCTCGCGATGGTGGTGCGTTCCGCCAATGACGTGGCGACGGCGGTCGGCGAACGGCTCGGCGGCAGCGAGTCCGCCTTCGCCGGCATGATGACTGCCAAGGCGCGCCAGCTCGGCATGACCAGCACCGCCTTCCACAACGCGTCCGGCCTGCCCGACGACGGCAACCGCACCACGGCGCGCGACATGGCCAAGCTCGGCGTCGCCCTGCTGCGCGATTTCCCGCAATATTATCCGTATTTCTCGCGCTACAGCTTCACCTATCACGGCGTCAACTATACCGGCCACAACCGCCTGGTGAAGACCTTCAAGGGCGCCGACGGCATCAAGACCGGCTATGTGCGCGCCTCGGGCTTCAACCTGGTGACGTCAGCCGAACAGAATGGTCGCCGCCTGGTCGGCTGCGTGCTGGGCGGCACGACCCCCAGCATCCGCGACCGGCAGATGGCCTCGCTGCTGCAGACCGCCTTCCTGCAGCGCAATGATGCGACCGGGACGCTGATCGCCAAGGGTGAGAACAGCAGCAAGACCATGACCGCCGCTGTAGCCGATGCCCTGGCCGAGCCGGCCAATGCGGCGGAAGCCGATGACGCCGCCGATGATGATATCGACAGCACGCCCAAGCTGGCGGCCCATGCCGGCGAGCCGGTGCGCGCCGATGCCAAGGCCGTGCTGGCCAGCGCCGCGCCCGTCAAGAGTGTCGGCGAAGGCGATGCCGAGGAAGTGCAGCCGATGCTGAAGCCCGGCACGCAGCTGGCGGCGGTCGAAAGCGGCGCCGCCATGGTAGCCCTGCCCGGCAGCAAGATCGTCGACAGCAAGAAGCCGAAGCAGACCGCCGTCGACGACCAGACCACCACCAATGTCTGGAAAAGCGGCAGCACGGGTTACGGCATTCAGGTCGGCGCCTATGCCCAGTACAAGGGCGCCCAGCGGGCGGCGAGCCATGCGACGCAGACTCTGCCGAAGCTGCTGGCCGATGCCCGCATCGTCATTGATCCGCAGAAGAATACCGGCAGCACCATCTATCGCGCCCGCGTCGTCGGCCTCAGCAAGACGGATGCGGAGAATGCCTGCCGTCAGCTGAAGGATTGCATGGTGCTGAAGGACCAGTCCTCCGGCCTTGCCATGGACGCCAACTGATCGCAAGGCACGGGCTGATCGCAACGCGCCAATCGTGATGCTCGGCCCGCTGAGCGCCCGGATGACGACCGGCCGGCGGCATCAAGCAGGCCCGGCGGCAGCCGCCTTCCAGCAATCCTGAAACGCCTCCGCCTCAGGCCGCAACCAGCGGAAAGCTGCGCAGCCCGGCATGGGTGCCGACGACCAGTTCGCCGTCATCCGAGATCCAGCCGCGATACATGCCCTCGGTGTTGAACGGCGCGACGATCGTGCCGGCGCGATCCACTGCCACCAGGCCGGCACCGATCTGATGCGGTCGGAGATCGTCGATCACCTGCCCGGCCGCCGTCGCCAGGGTCTCGCCGAGATAGGCCATCCGGCTGGCAATTTCGTGTCCGAGCACATAGCGGATGAAGAGCTCGCCCTTGCCAGTGCCGGATACCGCGCAGACACCGTCACGGGCATAGGTGCCAGCGCCGATGATCGGGCTGTCGCCCACCCGGCCGGCCGGTTTGTTGGTATAACCGCCGGTCGAGGTGGCCGCGGCGAGATGCCCAGCCCGATCGAGCGCGACCGCCCCCACGGTTCCGTGTTTTTCTCCTTCGCGCGCCAGCTTCGCCGTGCCCGCCGCTTCATGGGCCTTCATCGCCCGCAACGCCTCGAGCCGGCGCGGCGTGGTGAAATAAGAGGGATCGACAAGATCCAGCCCGCGGCCTTCCGCGAAGGCATCCACCGCCGGCCCCGTCAGCATCACGAGCTCGTCCGTTTCCATGACCGCACGCGCCGCCGTCACCGGATTGCGCACACGCCGCGCCGCCGATATCGCCCCGGCGCGCAGGCCGGCGCCGTCCATGATCGCGGCATCCAGCTCGTGCTCGCCGGCCGCATTCAGGACCGCGCCATGGCCGGCATTGAAATGCGCGGAATCCTCCATGACGCGCACCGCGGCCTCGACGGCATCGACGGCCGAGCCGCCTTTGGAAAGGATCGCCCAGCCGCTGCGCAACGATGCAGCCAGATCCTCCTGGGCGGCGACCCAGGCTTCCTCCGGCAGTTCCGCGCGCCGCATGACGCCGCATCCCCCATGAATCGCTAAAGCACATTTTCCCATGGCATTCATCCTCTCAAGAGTATTTCAAGCGAGCAGACGGACCTTCTCCCGGAGATCGGCGATATATTGCGCGGGATCGAGACCCTGGCCCGTCGCCAGTTGCAGGATCTCATCCGGCGACTTGCTGCGGCCGTGGCAGTGCACGTTGTCGTTGAGCCAACGCGTCAAAGGGCGGTAGTCGCCAGCTTCCAGCCCGGCTTCGACGCCCGGCACCCGGCGGGCCGCGGCGAAGAATTGCGCGGCCATGACATTGCCGATCGTGTAGGTGGGAAACGACCCCACCATGCCAGCGGACCAGTGCACGTCCTGAAGAACGCCCCGCGTATCGTCGGGCACATCGAGCCCCAGATAGGCTTTCATCTTCTCGGCCCAGATCGCAGGCAGATCCCTGACGGCAATCTCGCCGGCGATCAGCGCCGCCTCGATCTCGACGCGCAGGATGACGTGGAAATCATAGGTCAGCTCGTCCGCCTCGACGCGGATGAGGCTGGGATGCACCGCGTTGACGGCCCGCCAGAAAGCTTCCTCATCGACGTCGTGAAGCTGCTCGGGAAAATACAGGCGCAGGGCATTGAAATGCAGCTGCCAGAACCGGCGTGACCGCGCGACCCGGTTCTCGAATAGCCGCGACTGCGATTCATGCAGCCCGAAACTGGCACCGCCCACCGCGTAGAGATTGAGGATGTCCGTGGTGAAAGCCGATCGGCTGAAGGCCGGATCGACTCCCTGCTCATAAATGCCGTGCCCGGCTTCATGCCAGATGGCGAAGAGACCGCCCGGCAGCCAGGTATCGCGGAACCGGCCAGTGATGCGGACATCCTCGCGTGTAAATGAGATCTCGAAGGGATGGACCGTCTCGTCGAGCCGGCCTCGCTTGAGGTCGTAGCCAAAGGCCTCGGCGATCTGCAAGGCGAAGCGCTTCTGCATCTCCACCGGAAAGCCGCGTTCGAGAATCTCGCGGCACGGCGGCGGATAACCCAGCGCTGTATCGATCAAGGGCAGCAGCGCCGCCTTCAGCCCGGTAAACAGGCGATCGAGCCGCTTCAATGTCATGCCGGACTCGTATTGATGGATAAGGGCGTCATAGGGGTGATCTTCATAGCCGATGGCAGCCGCGATCTCGCGCTGCAGGGCGACGGTGCGTTCAAGAAACGGCAGGAAGCTGGCAAAATCATTGGCTGCCCGCGCCTTCGCCCAGACCTGCTGGGCCCTGGTCTTCAAGGCGGCGGCCTCGACCACGAGGCGATCCGGCACGCGTGATGCGACCTCGATAGCCGTGCGGGTATCCAGCAGGGCGCGACGCCGCAAGCTGTTCTCCGGCCGGTCGGCGAGCAGGGCAAGCTCGTCGGCGATCGCCGCGCGCAGGGCCGGGCCGGCGGCGATCTCGCGGGCGAGACCCGTCAGCGTGGCGACTTGCGCGCCGCGCATCGCCGCCGCCCCGTCCGGCATCTGGGTCCGCGCATCCCAGTTCAGCAGGTTGATCGCACAGAGGACATCGTTGAGACGGCCGATTTCTTCATCGAAGCGGGAGGAGTCCATCGCATCGTCCTTGATGAAGCTTCACATGGAAAGCACGGTTGCCTGGTCGAGGCAGCCGAATTCGGTCAGATGGCAAGCGGCGCAATGGGTCGGGCCGCGCGCCGTCAGTTCCGGATGCTCGGCAGAGCATCGCTCGAAAGCAAAGCGGCAGCGGGGATGAAAGTGGCAACCTGGCGGCAGCGCCAGCGGGCTTGGCAATTCTCCCCGGACGCTGGCGACGCGGCTGCGACGGGCGGGATCCAGGTCAGGTGCAGCATCCAGCAGACCCTGCGTATAGGGATGGCGCGGCGCGGCAAACAGATCCTCGGTGCGGCCGATCTCGACGATCTCGCCCAGATACATGACGGCGACCCGGTGCGAGATGTGGCGCACCAGGCGCAGATCATGCGCGACAAAGAGCACGGTGAGACGCAGCCGCTCCTGCAGATCGAGCAGAAGGTTGATCACCTGCGCCTGCACCGACACGTCAAGCGCGGAAACCAGCTCGTCGGCGATCAGGATCTCCGGCTCGACCGACAGCGCCCGCGCGATGCCGATGCGCTGCCGCTGGCCGCCGGAGAATTCATGCGGCAGCTTTTCGGCGGCATCGGCCGGCAGGCGGACCAGATCGAGCAGTTCGGCGATGCGTCCGGGAATCGCCGCAGCCGGCCGCAAGCGATGGACCGTCAGCGCCTCGCTCAGGATCTGGCGCACCGTCATCCGCGGATTGAGCGATCCATAGGGGTCCTGAAAGATCATCTGAACGCGCCGGTTGAAACGACGGCTTTCGGCCTTGCCCAGCGCGCTTATATCCGTGCCTTCGAAGACGATCCGTCCCTCGTCCGGGCGGATGAGGCCGACGATGGTCCGGGCCAGGGTCGACTTGCCGCAGCCGGATTCGCCGACGATGCCCAGCGTTTCGCCCTGCAGCAGTTGCAGTGAAACGCCGTTCAGCGCATTCACCTCGCGCCGCGGCTCACCCATCAGGCGTTTAACGAGCGACTGCCTGGCCGGGAAACGCACGCTCAGCGCCTCAACCTCCAGGATAGTGCGGGGCGTCTCAGCGGTCATCGCGCCCGCCTCGCAGCGATGACCTGGTCCTGATGGAAACAGGCAGCGGCCCGGCCGGGACCGGCCGGCTCCAAAGGAGGCTCGCTCGCCATGCAGCGGTCGGTTCGGAACGCGCAGCGCGGGTGAAAGGTGCAGCCCTGCGGCATCGCGGACAGACCGGGCGGCGTCCCCTCGATCGAGAGAAGCGGCCGGCGTTCGCCGCCGTTCTGCGGCACCGAGCCCATGAGTCCGCGCGTATAGGGATGACGGGGCGCGCGAAAGACCTCCGCCACATTGCCCATTTCGACGATCCTGCCGGCATACATCACGGCGACGCGGTCGCAGGTCTGCGCGACGACGCCAAGATCGTGGGTCACCAAGATAACGCCCATGCCGAGCCGGTCGCGCAGATCGAGAATGAGCTTCAGGATCTGGTCCTGGATGGTGACGTCGAGGGCGGTGGTCGGCTCGTCGGCCAGCAGCAGCCGCGGTTCAGATGCAAGGGCAATAGCGATCATCGCCCGCTGGCGCATGCCGCCGGAGAATTGATGGGGATACTCGTCAAGCCGGCTAGCGGCGGCGGGGATGCCGACGAGGTCCAGCAACTCGATCGCCCGGGCGCGGCGCCCCCTGGCGTCCAGCCCGGTATGAACCGCAAGCGATTCATCGATCTGCCGGTAGATCGAGAGGACCGGATTGAGCGCCGTCATCGGTTCCTGAAAGATCATGGCGATGTCGCGCCCGCGCAAGGCGCGCAGGCGCCGGGGCGACAGGGTGAGCAACTGATCATCGCCCCATTGCACCGAGCCGGAAATCTCCGCCTGGGGCGGGGTCAGACGCAAGATGGAGCGGAGGGTCATGCTTTTGCCGGAGCCGGATTCGCCGACCAGTCCCAATACTTCACGCGGCGCGACGTCGAAACTGACGCCGCTGACCGCCGCGACCCGCCCCTTATCGGTGGGTAGGGTCGTCGTGAGGTCGCGGACACGCAGGGCATGCGGCGGATGCGCGCCGGGCGCCGGCCTTCGCGTCAGCCCGATCATCGCTTCGGCCTCAACAGATCCGCCAGGCCGTCGCCGAACAGGCTGAAACCGATGCCGGCGAGGACAATCGATATGCCGGGGAAAATCGAGATCCACCAGGCGGTCGACATGTAGTTTTTGCCGCCGGCGATCAGCACCCCCCATTCCGCGGCGGGCGGCTGCGCGCCGAGGCCGAGATAGCCGAGGCTGGAACCGACCAGGATCGCCAGGGCCATGTCGGTCATCCAATAGACGATGCCGACGGTAATGACGTTGGGCAGCAGGTGGCGCAGGATAATGCGCGCGTCACTGTATCCCATCACCTTGCCGGCCGCCGCATAGTCGAGCCGCCGCTGGACCTTCATCTCGCCGGCGATCAGCCGCGCATAGAAGATCCAATAGACGATACCAAAGGCGATATACATGCTGCTGAGGCCAGGTCCCAGGATGGCGACGATGGCGATCACCAGGACGAGCAGCGGAAAGGTGATCAACGCATCGACGATGCGGCCCAAGATCGCCTCGGCCCAACCGCCATAATAGCCGACCAGGGCGCCGACCAATGTGCCGAAGCAGAAGGGGAAGAGCGTCGCCAGCAGGGCGATCTCCATGTCGATGCGATATGCGTAGATGACGCGGGACAGCATGTCGCGGCCGAAATTGTCAGTGCCGAAGGGATGTTCCCAGGATGGCGGCTTCAAGATCGACTTGTAGTCGAAGGCATTCGGCATATAGGGAGCAAACAGCCCGGGAGCGAGCGCCAGGAGGATTCCGCCTGCGAGTATGAGGATACCGGCCAGCAGCGGCAGCGACAGATGGAGCCGGTGCCGCCGAGGCAAACTATCGAGCGTCACGACCGTCATCGCGCGATCCTCGGATCCAGCGCCGCCTGGATGAGATCGGTCGCCAGAAAGATCAACGAGACAAGGACCGCAAGCACCAGGATCAATCCCTGCACCATCGGATAATCGCGGGCATAGATGCTGTCGATCATCAGCCGGCCGATACCCGGAATGGCGAAGACGGTCTCGGTAATGACGGCGCTGCCGACCACCGTACCGATATGCAGGCCGAGCAGCGTGACGGTCGAGATCAGCGCGTTGCGCAGGACATGGCGCGACAGGATGATCCGGTTGGCCAGGCCCTTGGAGCGGGCGAAGTCGAGATAATCGGCATCCAGCACGGCAATAATGGCGGAGCGCAGGTTGCGCATGAGGATCGCGGCCAGTGTCACCGCGATCGCCAGGGCTGGCAGGAACAGGTGATAAAGGTGTGAAAGAAAGTCATCGCCATAACCGCCGACCGGAAACCAATGCAAGCCGGCACCGAGTACTGTCAGCAGCACCAGACCGGTATAGAAGACGGGCATCGACAAGCCTACCTGGAAGGCGCCGCGGATCGCCACATCGCCGACGCGGTTGCGCTTCAGCGCGGCGATGAAGGCCAGCGGCACCGCCAGCAACAGCGCCAGTATCGCCGCCATCGAGGTCAACGTCAGCGTTGCCGGCAGGCGATCAGCAATCACTTCGGAGACCGGCAGCTTTATGGCGAAGGAATTGCCGAGATCGCCCTTGAACACGCGCTCGACGAAATAGATGAACTGGACCGGGACCGAGCGATCAAGCCCCAATTCGGCATTGATCCGCGCCGCGTCCTTGTCGGTCGCCCGGTCGCCGATCATCGCGCTGGCGGGATCGCCCGGCAACAAGCGGACAATGACGAAAGTCACAAGCAAAATGACCACCAGAGTGGGGATGATGAGCGCCACTCTTCGCAAGATGTAACCGAGACCGGCCACGTGCTCCTCGCGCTGTTTGCTGTCGGCCGCGGCCTGTTCCTGGGAACGGCCGCGGCCCCGGCGATGCAGAACGAAGTATGCGTTACTTCTCGATGGAGGTAGAGCTGAAAATATTGTTGCCGAGCGGAATCTGCACGAAGCCCTTGACGGTCTTCTTCAGCGCCACCGGGTAAGGCGTTTCATAGAGCGGCACGATCGGACCCGACGCGTTGTAGACCGCCTGGATTTTTGCATATTCATCGGCCCGCTTCTTCGGGTCCAGCTCCTGCTGCGACTGCTCGAAGAGCTGATCCACCTCGTCGCTTTTCCAGGTCGTATGAAGAGCGTCGATGTTCTTCGAATAGGCGAAATACGAAGTAATCTCGTTCGGATCGGCAATGTCGTCCGTCCAGGCGCCCAAGCGCATCGAGAAATCGCCTTCGCGGTACTTCTTCGTCCGCGTGGCATTGTCCACTTGCTGGATATCGAGCGTCACGCCGATCTGCGCCCACATCTGCTGCAAGGTCGTTGCGATATTGGTTTCGTCCTCATTGCCGGAAAGCACCATGATGCTGGTCTTGAAGCCGTTGGCGAAGCCGGCCTCTTTCAGCAACTGCTTGGATTTCTCGACATCGACCGGAAAGAGCGGCGTCGAGCCGGCATGATAGGGCGTTGCCGTCGACATGAAGGAGGTCATCGGCGTGCCCACGCCATGGGTCACGATCTGGATGATGCCGTCCTTGTCGACCGCGTAATTGAGCGCCTGACGCACCTTGGCATTGGAGAGCGGGTTGTCCGAGCCGTCACTAAGCTTCGGCCGCACGTTCAACGTCGCATATTCGACGCGGGTCGAAGGAAAGAGCGCCATGTTGATATTGGCATCGGCCTTCAATTCTTCCACCCGCGAATAGGGGATGAATTCCGCGCCATCAAGCTCGCCCGATTTCAATTTCAAGAGGCGGGTCGCGTCGTCGGGAATGACTTCGAAGGTGATCCCGTCGAGGTAAGGCAGCGGCTTGCCATCCTCACCCTGGCGCCAGTAATAGGGATTGCGCACCAGTTTCATTTCCGAATTGCGCTGCCAGGATTGCAGGATGAAGGCACCGGAACCGACCGGATGCTCGGCAAAGGCCTTTGCCTTGTCCTCTTCCGTCGCGCCCGGCATCGCCTCGAACAGTTTCTGCGGCAGGATCGAGGTGTTGAAGACGGTCAGCGCCGTCAGGATTGCCGGATCGGTGTGCTTCAATTTCAGGACCACGATCTTGGGGTCCTGAATGACGACATCCTCTATCGATTCCACCATGAACTGCCAGATGCCGTTATTCGGCGTCGCCGCGCGCTTCAGCGACCACTGGACATCTTCGGCGGTGATCGGCGAGCCGTCGGAGAACTTGATATTGTCCCGCAATGTCAGCGTGACGCTCTTGCCGTCGTCGGCCACTTTCCAGGCCGTCGCCAGGCCAGGCTGGACGCCCTTGCCGTCATCGGTCGGCAGCAGCAGCGTGTCGTAGATATTGGATAGAATCCAGATATCGACATTGGCATCGTTCAGCACCGGCTCAAGAAACAGGCTGTCCGCATATCTGCCATAAAGCAGCGTGCCGCCCCGCGTCACCGCGAGGGCATCGCCTGACGTCAGGCCAACCGTACCGGCCGCCAGCAGCAAGGCAGCGGTCATGCTTTTCCAGGACGCGTTCATCTCCCTAACCTCTCCGACCAGTTTATTGATTTTTTAGTGTTCTATTTAACTAGTACGGTAAGCTTGTGCACTGCGGTATGTCAATGCACGCTTTCGGTCGCCTCTCGCAAAGATTGCTCGCTTCCTGGGGTCTGTGTTAACTTCACTGTGCTAATTGATTAGCACGGATTAAGGCGTTACAGGAAGAAATAGGATGGAATTCCGGCTGGATCGAGATCTGCCCGTGCCGCTCGGCACCCAGCTCCGCGGCCTGATCGAATACGGTATCGGGTTTGGCGAATTGACGCCAGGCGAGCGCCTTCCCTCCGTGCGTGAAATGGCGGAACAATTGGGCGTGGCACCGATGACGGTGGCCCAGGTCTATCGCGAATTGAAGGACCAGGGCCTGCTGCATTCGCGGCTTGGAGCGGGCACCTTCGTCGGCGATGCCGGCAAGCCCCTGCCGCGAGTCGGCGCCGACCTGGCGGATCTGCATCGCAGCATCGACCGCCTGATCGATGACGGCCTCGCCATGGGCCTGCGCGCCAGCGATCTTGCCGGCCTGGTCGGCGCCCGCATGGCGGAGCGGCTGGCAGGCGGCAAGCGCAAACATATCGCCCTGGTCGGTAATTTCGAGGCGGCAACCTCGGCCTATGCCCATGCGGTCGGCGAAATCCTCGGCCCGGGCGTCACCGTAGAGGCCCTGACGATCGAAGCGGTCAGCCGCCAGCCCGCCGCGCATCAGCGTGCCGCGGCCGCCGATATCGTTCTTACCTTCGCCCATCGCCGCCACGAAGTCGTCAAGCTGCTGCCCGGCTCCGTCGTGGCGGCGATCAGCTTCATTCCTTCCGAGGCGACGCGGCGTGCCCTGGCCTCGCTCGACCCTCTCGCGCAGGTTGCCGTGGTGTCGATCTTTCCGGAATTCACCCCACTGATGAAAACGGCGGTGCAGCGTTTCGCGCCGCATGTGCCGGCGATAGCCGTCACCCTGATCGACGCGCCCGATCTTGATTCCCTGCTGCGGCGCTGCGACGTGCTTGTCTATGCGACAGGCGCCGAAGGCCTCGTCGACCGCCTGCCGACGGGGACGCAAGCTTTCGAATATCGCCACACCCCCGACCCTGCCGATGTGCGGCGCGTGGTCGCCCCCCTCCTTTCGCCGTCGGATACGACGGCGGCCAGCCTGGACGAGGCATCATGAAAATCAGCGCCATGAATTGGGAACAGGTCGAGACCTATCTCAAGAAGGATGACCGCGCCATCCTGCCGATCGGCAGCACGGAGCAGCATGCCTATCTCAGCTTGTCGGTCGATTCGATCCTGTCCGAGAAGGTGGCGGCCGACGCGGCAGAGCCGCTCGGGGTGCCGGTCTTTCCCGCTTTGCCCTATGGCATCACGCCCTATTTCATGGCCTATCCAGGCACCATCAGCCTGAAGGTCGAGACCCATGCGCGCATCATGCATGACATCCTCGACTGCCTGAAGCGCCACGGCTTTCGCCGTATCCTGATCGTCAACGGCCATGGCGGCAACCAGCCGGCGCAAAGTGCGGCGGGGGAATGGCAATCCGAGAACGACGGCGTCACCATCAAGTTCCACAACTGGTGGAATGCGCCGAAGACCTGGGCCAAGGTCAAGGAGATCGATCCCGTCGCCTCGCATGCCTCATGGATGGAGAATTTTCCCTGGACGCGGCTTGACGGCGTGGTGCAGCCCAGCCAACAGAAGCCGATGATCGATTTCACGCGGCTGCGCGTCATGGGACCGCCGGCCCTGCGCGACTATCTGGGCGACGGCAATTTCGGCGGCTATTACGAACGCAGCGACGAAGAGATGATGGCGCTGTGGGATGTCGCGGTCACCGAGACGCGCGAAATCCTGGAAACCAACTGGTCATGAGCGGCGCCACGCTGGTCTGGGGCGCGGGGGCCATCGGCGGCACTATCGGCGCCGCCCTGATCCGCGACGGCGAGGAAGTCCTGTTCGTGGATCAGGACGCACAGCATGTCGCGGCGATCAATGCCCGCGGCCTTTCCATCACCGGGCCGATCGATGCCCACCAGGTCCGCGCCAAGGCCCTTCTGCCTAGCGAGGTCACCGGCAGCTATGCCCGCATTCTGCTGGCGGTCAAGGCGCATCACACCGCGGCGGCAATGGCCGCCTTGATACCGCATCTCGATGAGGACGGAGTGGTCGTTTCACTGCAGAACGGGCTGAACGAGCGCGTCATCGCCGCTGCCGCGGGCAGGCAGCGGACGCTGGGCGCCTTTGTCAATTTCGGCGCCGATTATCTCGAACCCGGCATCGTGCTTTATGGCGGCCGCGGCGCGGTGGTCGTGGGCGAACTCGACGGCCGGCGCAGCGCCCGGGCCGAGAGGCTGCATCGGCAATTGCTGGGCTTCGATCGCGACGCCATCCTGACTGAGAATATCTGGGGCTTTCTCTGGTCGAAGCTGATCTATGGCGCGCTGCTCTTCGCCACTGCCGTCACCAATGACAGCATCGCCGATGTGCTGGCGCTGCAGCGCTACCGGCCGGTTCTGACCGCCCTCGCGCATGAAGTGGCACGTGTCGCCGCGGCCGAGGGAATCCGCCTCGAGGCGTTCAACGGTTTCGACCCTGCCGCCTTCCAACCGGACGCCCCCATCAGTGAGACGATGCGTTCCTTCGACGAGATGGTGGCGCATAACCGCAGATCTGCGAAGTCCCATTCCGGCATCTGGCGCGATCTCGCTGTACGCAAACGCAAGACCGAGGTCGACGCCCAGATCGGGCCGGTGGTGGAAATCGGCCGCCTCCACGGCATCCCGACGCCGCTTTGCGCCAAGCTGATCGATCTCATCCATCGAACCGAGGATGCGCACCGGCAGCTTGAACTGGCCGGCCTCGATGAACTGGCGCAAGCTGCCGGGATGACGGTGCAGCCGGCATGAACAATCGCTTCGCCAATCGCCGCGTGCTGGTGACCGGTGCCGCCCATGGTTTCGGACGCGCCATTGCGCTTGCCTTCGCCGATCAGGGCGCCTCCGTTCTTGCCTGCGATGTCATCGAAGACGAGCTGGTCGAGACGGCGCGGCTGGGCGGCGCTAAATGCCGCCCCTATCGCCTCGACGTGACGGATGCCGGGGTCATCGACAGGATGAAGGCCGAGATCGGCGCGGAGATCGATATTCTCGTCAACAATGCCGGCGGCGTGCGCGGCCAGACCGGGCAGCCTATCGAGGAAATCACCCCGCAGCAGTGGCATGCCGTCGTCGATGTCAATCTCACTGCCGTCTTTCTCATGGCGCAGGCGGTTGCGCCCGGCATGAAGGCACGACGCTGGGGCCGCATCGTCAACATCTCCAGCGGCGCCGGGCTCGGCATCAGCCTGACCGGTATCCAGGCCTATGCCAGCGCCAAGGCCGGACAGATCGGCCTCACCCGCCAGCTCGCGCATGAACTGGGTCCCTGGAACATCACCGTCAACAATGTCGCGCCGGGATTCGTGCGCTCCAATCCGGCGACCGAGCGGCAATGGGAGGCGATGGGAGAAGCAGGCCAGGCGAAGCTGGTCGAGGGTATCGCCTTGAAGCGCCTCGGCGAAGCCGCCGATATCGCCAAGGCCGTTCTCTTCTTCGCCTCGGATGACGCAAACTGGATTTCCGGCCAGGTGCTCAGCGTTGATGGCGGGAAATAAGGCGCAGGCAGCGAGAATATGTCTCCGCCGCCGGCCATCAGCGGCAAACTGAAAGAACCCAGCGGACCGGTGCGGCACCGGCCGGTCGGAACGCCTGCACGATCGCGGGATCAGTCTCGAGACGCGGCCCCCCGATGAGATCGACGCCGTAGGGAATGGCCGGGAAGACGGCCAGCAGGCATTCACAGATAGCCATCGGCTTGACCGCCATGAAAAGCCACGACCCTTTCAGCCGATGAGGTCCACCTCGGCATAGGTCATCACCATGTTGACCTCGACGCCGTTCTCCGACAGCGGCAGCAGGATGCATTCCTGGCTCCTTACCAGGCCCGATGCGCTGACATAGTCGGCGAAGTCGTAGACGAAGCTGCGCTGGGTGATCGCGATTTCATAATTGCGCAGCGATTCCTCCAGGCTTTGCCCCACCCCGCATTCCTCAACCGTCCTTCCCGTCGGGTTATAGCCACGAAAATCGACATCGATCTGGCCCACCAGGCGATAGACGAGTTTGCGAGGATTGTGATGCACGTCGACCAATTGGATGCCGGGCAGCCAAGCCTTCATCTCCAAAGGATCGATGTCCTGCCGGGACGGCAGAGGCCGCCCTCTTCGCTTGGAATCCCAGTAGGAATAGACGGCCTGGGTGCGCGGCAGCGATCGACGCAGGAACTCAGCGAGATCCGTAGTTCGCGGATAGGAAGTACCGAGCGGTGGAGCAAGGGCTGGTTTCATCTTAAATTCCTTATCGGGCAAATTAATAAAAAATTTCTCAACGGTCTTCTCCGACGGCTCCGGCCGGTTTTACTGCCGATAATGCCCGGCCGCGACCGATTCATTTGACCGAGAGAACCGAAGCCGATGAGCCGGTCATGGCGAATGGCGTTTGGCGCCGAACGTGGCGGAAATTCCTGTCCGTCGACAATTCCAGAGCAATAGCCGCGCACAAGACCGGCTGCCCGCCTTGCCCGGCCGGCCACCGAGGAACAAGTCGACTTCCTCGCGGTTGTCACCAAGGCCCCGGTTCTTAAATGGAGAGAGCTATGAAAAAGCGAGTAGCATTAGCCCGTGCACATGGTGTTGCCGTCGCATTGCCGCTGGCGCTGTCACTTTCAGCCATCGCGGCTTTCGCGGACAGCACGACATCGGCGCCGGGCACCTCAGCCCCGGCTCTGACAACCTCGGCAGGCCAGCCTGCCGCCATCGAAACCAAGGCATATATCGAGCAGGCAGCTGCAGCGGACCGCTTCGAAATCGACTCCAGCAAGCTTGCGGAAGAAAGGAGCAAGGATAAACAGGTGCAGGCATTCGCAAAAATGATGGTCCATGATCACACGGCTTCGACTGCAAAATTGAAGGCCGATCTCAAGGCCAGCAAGATGGACACACCGCCGGCGTCGCTTCCAGCCGATCTGCAGACACGGCTCGATGGTCTCAAGGCGGAAAGCGCCGAAAATTTCGACGCTGCCTATATCAAGGCACAATTGCAAGCCCATCAGACTGCCCTCCAGCTCCACCAGTCCTATGCGGCCAAAGGTGCGGATAAGAAGCTGCGTTCCTTCGCGGCGCAAACCGCCACGGTCGTACAAAAGCATCTCGACCAGGTCCAGATGCTTGCGAAGAAGCTCAATATCAGCGCGTGACGGCCAGCCATGGAGAACGAGTTGAAGAGCTTGGCAGATCGAGCCGGTTGCCTTGCCCGATGACCCGCGGTGGCAAGGCCGGCAGATATGGCAGCGCCTTGTCCTCTGTGAGGTCAGCGAGGCCTTTGCTCGCTTTGCCGCCGAACGCTAGGCGCTTTCCTTCGCCCGTCTTCACAGCAAATTCGAACAGCTCACGGCCTTGATCTGCTGACTGAAACGCGTCTTGAAGATGGCGATGATACTGTCATGGCCGATATCGGCCGAACTGCAGATGGCATCGAGAGGAATGACCACGCCGAAGCCGAAATCGACCGCGGAGAGCGCGGTGGCAAGCACACAGACATCGGTCTCGATGCCGCTGATGATCAGCGAACCGACCTGCCATTGCCGGAGCTGTGCGACCAGCTGGGGATTGGAGAAAGCCGAATAGGTAGTCTTGTCCAGCACCACTGCGGGCGGCACGAAACTGCTCAAGGGCGGCATCAGATCCAGCATGCCCCCGCCGACATTTTCGCCCGCCACCTGCGGCCATTTGCGATAGAAGGCCTGCCACCTGCCGGGAGCGTCCTCCGTCCGCGGTGGCGGCACGAAGCGCGTGAAAATGGTGCGGTCGCTGTATCGTTCGCACAACGCTACGACCGCGGGCAAAATGCGTTGGCTCCAAGGCGTTTCCCAGGGACCCGCCTCGGCAACAAGATTCTGCATATCAATGCAGAGATGTGCGACCCGCCCCTCTTCCAGCATGCCAAACGCCCTGCAGCTCCGTGCCTATGTCCCAGCGGTGGGTCGCTACGGGTCGCCACGCCACCGCATCGCGCGGCAGCCGTCGCGCCTCGTGTAGCATACAAGTTGCCGGCCTTCCCGTTGGTTCCTTCCGGGTGGTCGACACCAGCGCTTGCCACGGCCAGACCGCCGTACCAATCTAAGTAAGCCAGCGAAGGGATTATGGGGCGATCATGAAAATGAAAGAACTGCCTTTGGCCAAGGTATATCAGCTGCTTGAGCCCGGCCCTGTCGTCTTATTGACGACCGCGCGCAAGGGCCGGGCCAATGTCATGACGATGTCCTGGCACATGATGGTGGAGTTCGAGCCCCCGTTGGTCGCTTGCGTCGTCAGCAATGGCGATTTCAGCTTCGCTGCGTTGAAGGCGACCCGCCAATGCGTGATCGCCATACCTGCCGTGAAGCTGGCCCGCAAGGTGGCACAAATCGGCAATTGCTCCGGCCGGGATACGGACAAGTTCGCTAAATTCGGCTTGACGGCTTTGCCTGCCGCGGAGGTCGCCCCGCCGCTGATCGGCGAATGCTTCGCCAATCTCGAATGCCGCCTGGTCGATACACGCCTTGTGAACAAGTATAATATTTTTCTGCTCGAAGTCGTCAAAGCATGGACGGATCCTGGTCAAAAAGCCCGAAAAACCATTCATCATCAAGGATATGGAAAATTCGCGGTGGATGGGCGCGTGATCACGCTGCCATCGAAGATGCGGTAAGGGAAAGCAAGACGATGGCAGCGGCGCCGAACCGCTGGCATGACCCAGACGCCTCGCCAGCCTTTTTTCCAAGTTGATCAAGATCAATGCGACTGGTCCTGCATCCGGCAACTATGTTTTGAGGGTGTTTCCAAGGCCGGTTCCGGCCAAGCCCGAAGGCCTAAAAGCGGAAGTTCAAGGCTGGTCTTTGCGGCGCGCGGATGTCTGAGAAAGGGAGTTGCGAGATGACAAAGACATGGATCCTTGTTGCCGATGCCCATCATGCCGAAATCTGGGTGCGCCAGGGTCGTGAGCAACCGGAAAAGGCGAATCTGCTTGCCCCCGCCTCACAGCATCGGTTTGCGCGCGAGATCGGCTCCGACAAGCCCGGCCGCGCCGTTGCATCCAGCGACGGCCATCATTCGTCGGTCGAGCCGCATGTGGATCCGCTGGAAAACGAACACCGGCAATTTGCACGCGAGTTGACGGCGTTCCTCGAGCGAAGCCTCGCCGAGCATGGCTATGATCACCTCGTTGTCGTCGCGCCCCCGAAGATGCTTGGCCATCTTCGCACCTGCCGCAGCCCGAAGCTTGCTTCCCTGGTCGTTGCCGAAGCTTCAAAGGATCTTGTCAAGCTGCCGGCCGAGGAGATACGCGCAGAGATCCTCGCCTTGCTTGCCTGAGAATGACCCCGTCGCGCAGACCGGCAAGCCTCGCCGGCAGACTGATGATCGACGCGGCTCCGTAATATACAAGTTTCCGAAACCATCTGTTACCACCTGCATTTTGGAGTAATTTCATGACTTACAAAGCCATTCTCGCAGCGGTGAGCGGCGGTACCGCCAGTGCCGGCGCGGTTGAGATTGCCTGTCGCCTCGCCCAGCGTTTCAACGCCCATCTCGAAGGTTTTCACGTTCGCATCGATCCCGTGCAGATCATCGCTTCTTCGATCGACGGTGTCGGCATGCCATTGCCGACGGAGTGGATCGACGAGATGACTGCCGATGCAGCTGCGACGGCAGCCAAGAGCAAGGATCTGTTCAAGGCCGCTCTCGCCCGCCATGACCTGGCAGCGAAAGAGCGGGCGGCCAAGGCGCCTCCGGCCGCTACCTGGCGCGAGGAAATCGGCAGCGCCTCCGACCTGCTGGCGCGCCGCGCACGATTTTTCGATCTCACCGTCCTGGGGCGTTCCGAACGCGTCGCCGGAAGCTCCTACACGGATGCGATCGAACAGGTGCTGATCCAATCCGGCCGACCGGTCTTGCTGGCGCCGGCCGCGGCACCCAAGGTTATCGGCCAGACCATTGCCATGGGCTGGAACGGCTCTACCGAGGCCGTCAGGGCACTCGGCGCGACACTGCCCTTATTGTCGGCCGCCCGGACGGTCACGGTCGTTACCGTAGACGCCCGCGCCGAGCAGGACGTCACCTCCGTCATGGAATATCTGGCTTGGCACGGCATCACCGCCTCTCATCGCGGCGTCAGCCCGGTGTCGGGTGTCGGCGCCGGCGAGCAGTTGCTTGCCACGGCGCGCGATATCGAAGCCGACCTGCTGGTGATGGGTGGCTACGGTCGCGCACCCTGGCGGGAAGTCGTTTTTGGTGGCGCCACCCGCCAGATTCTGCAGTCGAGCATCCTGCCGATTGTCATGGCTCACTGAGGATCGTCACCAACGATCCCCGCGATCATCGATCACCTCTATCCACAAGACAGATGGCGGCATGTTGCGTGACTGCAGCATGCCGCCATCTTGTGATACCTGCCGGCCTCGGCGATGGTATCGTCAAGCCCGGCAGAAGAAATGGTACGCCGCACGCGGTCAGAACTTGTAGCCGAAGCCGATACCCGCGATCCAAGGATCCTCGGTCACCTGGGCTTTGATCGAGCCGTTGACCTTCACCTTGTTGTTCAACCACAGATGCTTCAAGTCGGCGTTCAGATACCAGTTACCGGTGAGACGCACATCGATACCGATCTGCGCCGCATAGCCGATTGAGTTGGTATAGCTGACCTTGTCGACGGCACCGCCGCCTGCATGCGCATTGTAGAAGAAGGTGTAGTTGATACCGCCGCCGATATAGGGGCTGAAGCGCGATTTCGGGAATGGATGAAACTGCACCGTCAAAGTCGGCGGCAACAGCCACACGCTGCCGAGATCCAGATTGCCCAGCGAAGTGTTATGCGCTGAAACGTCGTGCTTGCTGGTGGCGGCGATCAGCTCCAGCGCGATGTAATCGGTGAGGAAGTAGGAGAAGTCTACTTCAGGGACCGTCTCGTTGCTGAGATTCGGATTGCCGCCGATCGTGTTGATACTGCCGTGGTCGCGCGGAATGATCTCGATCCCGCGCAGGCGAATCATGAAATCGCCGGCGCTCTTGCCGTATTGCGGTTCGGCCTTTGGCGCCGGCGGCGTCGCCGAACTGGCATCGTCACTATGCGCCGGCCCCGCCGCTGCGCTGGCGGCAAGGCAGATCGCGGCTACAGAGAGGTGCTTTTTGAGTTTCGCTAACATCTTTTTTCCCATCCATTAGGGACATCCCCGCTGTCGCATCGTTCTGCGATAGCGTCCACGCCGGCCCCAATCCGGCTCGTGAATGGCAGCAGTCTTGCCTCATCCGCCGTCAGGGAATTTGATGTGGATCAGATGCAACCGCGCTACTTCGCCGCGCCTCTGGCGCGTTTCCAGGCTGCCCGATGCAGACAGCCGCGAGAGGGCCGAAGCGGCATATAATTATGGTCCCCACCGCGGCGGCTAATCGGACTATAAGAAGGAAAGATATGGATGCGGCGGGCGCCACGCGCAGACAACATATGCGCCATGCAATTTGAGGCGACCTACGTCTTCCAGCGGTCATGCTGAGACGCAGCAAAGATATGGCTATGCGAGGTGATGCCATGATCAAAGCGGGGCTTAGAGCGGTATCCTACATATTTGTCGCCATGGTGGCCTGGACTGCACCGACATGCGCTGAAGATGCCCCATCGGCACTACCTGCCGCCGACCGCAAGCAGATTGAAGATCTGCTTGGCAGCGGCATTATCCTGCAATCCTTGCCGGCCGGGCCCTTGCTCACGGCCGCCGATTATCTGCCGAAGAAGGGCAAGAAGCTGATCTATACGGTGTCGGAGAAGGGCAAGAAGAAGCGCGACGAGATTCATACCGTCGTGCCGATCCAGGAGGCCGGCAGCCGCGAGACCTTTCGCTATGACAGAAGCGGGGTCGGTCGGTCGAGCTTCGTCGCCGAGGGCGCAGGTCTGGGAGTCGACCGGGAGTACGACTTCGACAAGCAGGTCGTCTCCACCTTCAACCCGCCGGAACCGCTGATTGTCGCCGGCCTGGCGCCCGGCCAGAATCGCGAATCGGTCATCGCCGTCGAGGTTGCCGATATCGAAGATCCCAACGAGATCGATTATCGCGGCAAGCTGAAGGTGACCTATAGCAATCTCGGCCGCTTCCGGGTCAAGGTCCCGGCCGGCATCTATGATGCCGATTTGGTGAGATGGACCTATGCCGGCGATATCGGGCCGGCCAGCGTCGAGACGGCGCAGTATCGCTTCATCGCCAAGGATGCCGGCATGGTCGCTATGGTGCAGTGGCGCAGCGTCTCCGCCATGCTGATCTATCACGAGCGGAGCCGGATCGCGAAAGTCCTGCGGAAGGTCGAATAGGGCTCCGCCTTCCCGCCTTTGCAACCTTGCTGACGCCGGCACCGGCGGCGAAAAGCCGCCGAACCCTTTCCTGCGGATAAATTTGTTCTTTGTTCGTTCCAGATATGCTAAATGGAATCAGCCGTTTCGCCCATCCGACGGATATCATGGACAGCACTGAACACCTCGCCGTTGATTCCCCGCCGCGCCGGGCTCCATCCGGCCTGTCCTTGGGCCGGGAAGGCGGCAGCTCCTATCTCGACAAGCTCAACCCGGCGCAGCGGCGGGCGGTAGAGCACGGGATATCGGCAACAGCCGGCAGCCATATCGGCACGCCGCTCCTCGTCATTGCCGGTGCCGGTTCGGGCAAGACCAATACGCTGGCCCATCGGGTCGCCCATCTGATGGTCAATGGCGCCGATCCCTATCGCATCCTGCTGATGACATTTTCCCGCCGTGCCGCCGGCGAAATGATCCGTCGTGTCGAGCGGATCGCGCGCCAGGTGCTGGGCGAGAAGGCGGCCGCCATGACGGGTGCATTGAGCTGGGCCGGCACCTATCACGGCATCGGCGCAAGGCTGCTGCGGGAATATGCCGAGCAGATCGGCGTCGACCCCGCCTTTTCCATCCATGACCGCGAGGATTCGGCGGACCTGATCAACCTCATCCGCCACGAGCTGGGCCTGTCGAAGCGCGAGACCCGCTTCCCGACCAAGGCGACCTGCCTTGCCATCTATTCCCGCTGCGTGAATGCCGAGATGCCGATCGAGGAGGTGCTTCCCGGCTACTTCCCCTGGTGCACTGACTGGACGACCGAATTGCGCCAGCTGTTTCACGCCTATGTCGAGGCCAAGCAACGCCAAAACATCCTCGACTATGACGACCTGCTGCTTTACTGGGCGCAGATGGTGAGCGCGCCGGATCTCGCACAGGAGATCGCCGGCCGCTTCGATCACATCATGGTCGATGAATATCAGGACACCAACCGGCTGCAGGCATCGATCCTGCTGGCCTTGAAGCCCGACGGATATGGCTTGACCGTGGTCGGCGACGATGCGCAATCGATCTATTCGTTCCGCGCCGCCACGGTGCGCAACATCCTGGATTTTCCGCAATCTTTCAGCCCCGCCGCGGAGATCGTCACACTCGACCGCAACTATCGCTCGACGCAGCCCATCCTGGCGGCGGCCAACGGTGTCATCGGCTTTGCCAGCGAGCGCTTCACCAAGAATCTCTGGACCGAGCGGAAATCGGCCGATCTGCCCAAGCTGGTCACGGTCAGGGACGAGGCGGATCAGGCGCGCTATGTGGTTTCCCAGATCCTGGAAAATCGAGAAGCCGGGGAGCTGCTGAAAGAACAGGCGGTGCTGTTCCGCGCCTCGCATCACAGCGACATGCTGGAAGTGGAGCTCACCCGCCGCAATATCCCGTTCGTCAAATTCGGCGGGCTCAAGTTCCTCGACGCCGCGCACGTCAAGGATCTGCTGGCATTGCTGCGCTTTGTCCAGAATCCGCGCGACCGCGTCGCTGGATTCCGCGTCATGCAGCTGCTGCCGGGTGTCGGCCCGGCCTCGGCACAGGCGGCGCTCGACCATATGGCTGATGCAATCGACCAGATCCGGGCGCTCTCGGAAGCGGCACCGCCGCCCCGCGCCACCGGCGATTGGCAAGATTTCGTCGATGTGATCACCGGCCTATGGTTGGGACGGGCGGGCTGGCCGGCGGAACTGGAGGCGGCACGGCGCTGGTACGAGCCGCATCTCACCCGCATGCATGAGGACGCGGAGATACGGGTTGCCGACCTCATCCAGCTGGAGCAGATCGCCGCCGGCTATCAGACACGCGAGCGGTTCCTGACCGAGCTCACCCTTGACCCGCCCGACGCGACCAGCGACCAGGCCGGTGTCCCCCTCCTCGATGAAGACTATCTCATCCTCTCCACCATGCATTCCGCCAAGGGCCAGGAATGGAAGTCGGTCTTCGTGCTGAATGTGGTAGATGGCTGTATCCCCTCCGATCTCGGTGCGGGAACGTCCGCGGATCTCGAGGAGGAGCGCCGGCTACTCTATGTCGCCATGACGCGCGCCAAGGATGATCTGCACCTGGTCGTGCCGCAGCGCTTCTTCACCCATAACCAGCATGCCCAGGGCGACCGGCATGTCTATGCCGCGCGCACCCGGTTCATCCCGGCTTCCCTGGCGGGGCATTTCAAATCCGCAACCTGGCCGGTTGTTGCGGGGTCCGGCACCGGCGCGAAGACGCGCAGCCCCGGCGAAGCAGTCCGCATCGATGTCGGCCAGCGCATGCGCGACATGTGGCGGTGAGAAGCGGAAGCGAGCGGAAAATCGACCCGGATTGTGCCCCGGTGATCATCCCCCGGCGGGACTAAAGCCGTTGCGGCGGCTAGGAGATCAGTCTTGGCGTTTATCAGACGTTAACGACGAGGACATATCTTGGCCCAAACACGGCCTATGCCATGTCGGCGTGCCTTTCTCACGCCGGCGGGGCAATCTTTACTTGCAAGAGCGTAAATCGACATGTCCCCAAGCCGCATTTTGGATGACGTATCCGGCCTGCTGCGCGCCGCCTCCCGGGCGATCGAAGACACCTTCGTCGGCCTTGGGAATCGGCTTGAAAAAGCGATCGAAATTCTTGATCGGCTCAGCCAGACATTCGAGAGCTTGCAGCGCGACCTCTCCAGCGAGGATCTGGCCGTGGCGACCCGCTCCATGGGCCAAGTGGCAAAGCGCATCGCAGCCCTTGCCGCCCATAGCGACGGCGTGCCGGAGGCCTTGCAGGACATAACGGCCAAGACGATTGCCGTCGGGCAACGGCTGAACGAGATGCACAAGGCCGTCAAGGCAGTGGATGTCCTCGCAGTCAATGCCAAGATCGCCGCCGCCCATATCAGCTCGGCCGGCGAGGAATTCGCCAGCTTCGCCGATGAAATTGCTGCGGCCCTGAAAGTCGCCGGAGCCAATCTCTCGGACTTCGGCGCCGAGCTTGGCCAGGTCATCGGAACCTTGCGTGAAGCCTCGCAAAGCCAGGCGTCTTTGCGTCAGCGCCAGGCGGAAGCCGCCGCGACCGTCCCGCGGGCTCTGCAGCTCAGCGTCACGACGATCAGCGACCGCAATGCGGAGGCCGGCAAGGCCGCGACGATCATCCAGGAGAAGACTGGCGAGGTCGCCCGCCAGGTCGGCATCGCCGTCACCGCTTTGCAGATCGGCGATTCGACCCGGCAGCGGATCGAACATGTTGAGTATGCCGTCGGTCTCTTTCAGATGGTATTGAGCGGCGGGGGCGGCGCGCGGCAGCCATCGCAGGGCGCTTTCACCCCTCCTACCCATCTGGAAGCGGCGGAACGGGAAGCCGTCGCTGCCATCGGCGCGGAATTGCAGGTCGAACAACTCGCCGACACTGCGGCGGAACTCGACAGCCAGCTGCAGCGCATCCTGACCGTGCTTACCGCCCTTACGGGTGATGCCCATGAAATGGCGGCGCTCGCTCAGCGAGCCTACGGCGCGAGCGGCATCGATGGCGGGACCTTTCTCGATGATCTCAGCGACAAGGTCGGACGAGCCAATGAGCTGCTTCAAGCCCTGACCACCGCGCAGCATGAGGCAGACAGCGTGATCCAATCGGTCATGGTGGCGGCGGGGTCGCTGACGGGCCATATGAAGTCGATCCAATCACTGGAATCCGACATCCGGCTGATGGGCCTCAATACCACGCTGAAATGCAGCCGCCTCGGCAATGAAGGCCGATCGCTGACGGTAATCGCCCAGGAACTGCGCAGCTGCTCCAACATCACCGCCAGCGAGGCCGAAGCCATCATGGAGCTGCTCGATTCCGTCACTCTCGCGGGCACACAACTTTCCGCACGGGAAACCACCAGCCAAAGCGAGGAAACGCAAGCAATCCTCGACATCATGCATAACTCGATCGATCGGCTGAACAGTGTGGGCGGTTCCCTGACCGGCGCCCTCGCCACTTTGTCCAACGACAGCGAGATGGTCGTCACCCTGCTTGACGAGACCCTGGCGACGGTAACGGCGCATCAGACCATCAGCGATACCTTGCGACGTTGCGCCACGGCCCTGGCCGCTATCGCCCGCCCCATGGCGGCCGAAGACGCCAACCTGAGCGATGTACTTGCGGATTTGCAGGCCGCGCTCTTCAAATCCTATACCATGGTGCAGGAACGCAAAATCCATGCGCGCGTCTTCGGTGCGGACGGCCCGGACGGCGATACGGGCCTCTCCACTGCCTCGCCCGGGCCAGCAGCGACTAGCGACGCCGATCTGGAAGATATGCTGTTCTGAGCGGGATGACGGAGTAACCCACGCCGGTCGCCGGCACTAGGCAACCGGCAGGGTATCTTTGGTCACATCCACAAGCTCGCGAACGCTCGCTTCGCCCGTCGCAGTGTGAAAGCTGATTTGCCGGCCGAGATGGCCGCCGGTGCGCTGGGCCGTCACCGGTATGCGAAAGGCTTGCAGGCGGGCCACGGCCAGATCGACATTCCGCTCGCCAACGGTAACCTGTGCCGCGCCGAGCGGGAAGACCGATGCGCCGCCGAAGATCTTCGCCTGAAGATGATGATTGCGACTGCCGAGTTCGAGCATCCGCTGCAACAAGCGGCTGATCGCCACCGAGCCATAGCGGGCGTTTCCGGTCTCGGTCTCCGCTGCCGCCTCCGGCAATACATAGTGGTTGATGCCGCCGACATGCAGATGCGAATCCCAGAGGCAGACCGAGACGCAGGAGCCCAGGATCGTCGAAACCAGCGCCGGCTGCGCCTCGCAATAGATATCGCCCTGGAGCAGGAAGATGCGACGAACTGCCGGGACTACACCCACCCTATCCTCGGCCGACACGGGTGATTTCCATGGCCAAGGAGCCGAGCGGCATGACCTTGCCGACGCCGCCCCGCGCGATTGCCTCTTTCGGCATGCCGAAGACGACGGAGGTCGCCTCGTCCTGGGCGATCGTATAGGCGCCGGCTTCCTTCATTTCCCTTAGGCCATGGGCACCGTCATCGCCCATGCCAGTCATGATGATGCCGACCGCATTGGCGGCGGCGTATTTGGCGGCGGAACGGAACAGCACATCTACGGAGGGACGGTGGCGCGACACCAGCGGGCCTTCCTTGATGGCGACGTAATATTGCGCGCCGCTCCGCTGCAGGAGCATGTGGTGATTGCCGGGCGCGATCAGCGCACGGCCGCGCCGCACGACATCTCCGTCGACGGCTTCCTTGACCTCGATATCGCACAGGCCGTTGAGCCGGCGCGCGAAGGCCTCGGTGAATTTCTCCGGCATGTGCTGGACAACGACGATGCCGGGTGAATCGGCCGGCAGCGATTCCAGCACCACGCGCAGCGATTCCGTTCCCCCGGTCGAGGCGCCGATGCAGATGACCTTTTCCGTGGTCCGCACCATGGCATGCTGATGCGCCGGCGCCGGCAGGATAACGTCGGCCGACAGCTTCTTCTGCGGCTGATGGGTACGGACCGATCGCGGCGGCAGGCGGCCGATGCGAGCCTGCGCCGCCGCCTTGACGACATCGCAGATCCGCAGGCTGGATTCCTGGAGAAACTGCGCCGTGTCGACCCGCGGTTTCAGGATGACATCGACCGCCCCGGCTTCGAGCGCCTGCATCAGCGTCGCCGATCCCTCCTCCGTCAACGACGAGCACATGACGACCGGGATCGGATGCTGGCTCATGACCTTGCGGAGGAAGGTGATGCCGTCCATGCGCGGCATCTCCACATCCAGCGTGATGACATCCGGAATTTCCTCGGCGATGCGCTTGGCGGCGACATAGGGGTCCGATGCCGTTCCCATCACGTCGATGGCCGGATCGCTCTGCAGAACACGGCTGAGCGTCTCGCGCACGGAGGCCGAATCGTCGACGACGAGAACGCGGATCTTGCGCGGCATCTCGCGCTAAATCCGCTGGAAGACGGTCGGGCCGACCAGTTTCAGCGGCAGATTGAATCCGGCCAAGGTCTCGGAATGGCCCATGAACAGATAGCTTCCTTGGCGCAGATGGTCGCAAAGCCGGCTCAACACCGCAAGCTGTGTTTCCTTGTCGAAATAGATCAGGATATTGCGGCAGAAGATGACATCCTGGTCCTTTTCCACCGGATAACTTTCATCCATCAGATTGAGGCGCGCGAACTGGACCTGTGTACGCAATTCGGGCACCAGCCGGATCGTACCGCTGCGGCGGTCCTTGGCCTGCATCACATAGCGGCGACGCAACTCCGCCGGTATCGCCGTCGCCATGCTTTCCGGATAGATACCGAGGATGGCGGAATCCAGGACTTCAGTGCAGATATCAGTGGCGATAATCGAGGGGCGCAACTGGGGCCAAGTTTCGCGCTCCTCCAGAAGAACCATTGCGATCGTATAGGCCTCCGCCCCGGTTGAAGCAGCGGCGCTCCAGAACTTCAGCGGTGCATGGCCGCGTCGCCCATTCAGCAGGGCTGGCAATACCTGCTGGCGCAACAGACGGAAATGATCCGGTTCGCGAAAGAATTCCGTCTTGTTGGTGGTGACCGCATCGATCAGATGCACGGCCTCTTGGTCGAGACCGTTATCCTCGAACAGATACCGGCAATAATCGGCGAAGCTGGCATGGCCGGTGGCCCGCAGCCTGCGCCGCAGCCGGCCTTCCAGCATGGTGATCTTGTTGGGCGGCATCTTGATGCCGCTATAGTTTTGGATGAAGCGGCTGAGACGCTCGTAATCGCGCCGCGCCAATCCACCCGCCCCCAGGACGCTTGAGGGAATCGATGCTGTCATCCTGACTGCCTGCGCCGCAGTCATGCGCGTTCGAACTCGGCATCGCGGCTATCGGGTCCGCCGGCGGTGAGATCGAGGGCAAAGCCGGTCCGGCTGCGGCCGTTCAGGCTCTTCGCCGCCACTGCAACCTTGGCCGGCGCAGCCTTGGCTGCGATCGGGACCGCAGCCGGAGCCTGATGGCCGTTGCCCTTGGCCAGCGGACGCACGGCGCCATGCGAGACCGCGCCATGTGAAATGTTGGGCCGCGATCCCGGCCGGCTCGGCGCCGCCGGGCGGCGCTCGCCTTCATGCGCATCAGTGCGGAAGTAGGCGATGCTGCTCTGCAGCTGCTCGGCCTGCGCCGCCAGCTCTTCCGAGGTCGCAGACATCTGCTCCGAGGCGCTGGCATTCTGCTGCGTCACCTTGTCAAGCTGCTGGATCGCCTGGTTGATCTGGTCGGCCCCGATATCCTGCTCCCGGCAGGCCGCACTGATCTCCGCAACCAGCTCCGCCGTCTTCTTGATGTCCGGCACCAGACGCGTCAGCATCTCGCCCGCTTCCTGCGCCACCTTCAAGGTCTGCGTCGAGACCGTGCCGATCTCCGCCGCCGCCGCCTGGCTGCGTTCCGCCAGCTTGCGCACTTCCGAGGCCACCACCGCGAAGCCCTTGCCGTGCTCGCCGGCCCGCGCCGCTTCAACCGCCGCATTCAGCGCCAGAAGATCGGTCTGGCGCGCGATCTCCTGCACGATCGTGATCTTCTCGGCGATGGTCTGCATGGCATTGACCGCACGACCCACCGCCTCGCCGCTCGACTGCGCGTCGCTCGCCGACTGGCGGGCGATCTTTTCCGTCTGCGTGGCGTTCTCGGCATTCTGCTTGATGTTCGAGGCCATCTCCTCCATCGAGGACGAGGCTTCCTCCGCCGACGAGGCCTGCTCCGTCGCACCCTGCGACAGTTCCTCGGCGCTCGACGACAGCTCCTGGCTCCCCGCCGACACGTTGTCCGCAGCGCTCAGCGCTTCGGAAACCACGCCGCGCAGATGTCCGACCATGTTGTTGATATGGCCGATCAGGTCGCTGATCTCGTCATTGCTGCGGGTTTCCAGTGTCTGCGTCAGGTCGCCATTGGCAACCGCCTGGGCAAGATTGCCGGCGCGCGAGAGGCCGCGCGCGATCAGCACGCAGATCCAAATCCCTGTCGCCGAAGCAATCACCAGGGAAAGGACGACGGCGGAGACGAGGAATAGGCGCTGGCTTTCATATTCGTCTTCGGCATCCTTTTTTGCCTGCGCCATGGCGCGGCGATTGAGGGCGACGATATCCTTTAGGACCTCCTCGCCCTGCCGCACCAGATCACGCCCCTGCCCTTCGGAGATTGGCTCGGCCGTGTCGCGATTGCTGATATTGCTGGCCATCAGGTCCCGCATCTTGTCCTGCACCGGCACCCATTGCTGCCAGATCATGCTGAAGGCGGACAATTTCTGCTTCGCATCGTCCGAGGTCAGCGCCTGCAGCTTATCCACCTCCGCGAGCAGGCTCTGCCGCAACGGGGGGATCTGGCTGCTATATTCCGCCACCTGCTGGGCATTGTCGGCCATGATCATGTTCTTTTCCGACCGGACCAGCGAGAGCATGCTGATGAAGATGTTTTGCGCGAGCTCGACTTCCTGCGCCGGGCCGTCGACGAGGTTGTCGACCGAATCACGCAGTGCCGCCAGGCCGCTGATGCCGAAAGCGGCAGTCAGCATCGAAAGAATAATGACGACGGTAAAAGTCAGGCCTAATTTCAGTTTGATTGTGGCGCGCATAGCACCCTCCTCTCGGCAAGACCGACGGCCTTCAGGCCGCGGTCTGACCCATTGTTGTACTGGTAACAGGTGCTTCCGACCGGGAGGCACCGCTTTGGTCGATCAACATGGCTTCTTCACGGGAAAACAAACTCGGCAGATTGAAAATGATGACAAACCCATCATTACGGCGGCCGATGCCACTGATGTAATCGGAGCGCCAGCGCAAGCCAATCTCCGGCGTCGGCTCGATATCATCCATGACGAGGCTGATCACCTCGATCACCCGGTCGGCGATCAGGCCGAGCACGACCGGACGCTCGCCGATCATCACTTCCAAGACCAGGATGCGGGTGTTTTCGGTTGCGACAACCGGCGGCAGGCCGAGCTTGACGCGAAGATCGATGGCGGGGACACCGCGCCCGCGCACATCGATCAATCCGGCGAGATAGGGCGGCGCTTCCGGCAGGCGGAACATCGGCCTCATCTCGAGGATTTCAAGAACGGCCGAGACCGGCACGCCGAACACCTCCCGGTCGATGCCCAAAGTCACGAATTGCATTTCCCGGCCGCGCCCGCTCTCGCTGCTCATGATCAGGCCCTTTCGAACTCGGCATCGCGGCTATCGGGTCCGCCGGCGGTGAGATCGAGGGCAAAGCCGGTCCGGCTGCGGCCGTTCAGGCTCTTCGCCGCCACTGCAACCTTGGCCGGCGCAGCCTTGGCTGCGATCGGGACCGCAGCCGGAGCCTGATGGCCGTTGCCCTTGGCCAGCGGACGCACGGCGCCATGCGAGACCGCGCCATGTGAAATGTTGGGCCGCGATCCCGGCCGGCTCGGCGCCGCCGGGCGGCGCTCGCCTTCATGCGCATCAGTGCGGAAGTAGGCGATGCTGCTCTGCAGCTGCTCGGCCTGCGCCGCCAGCTCTTCCGAGGTCGCAGACATCTGCTCCGAGGCGCTGGCATTCTGCTGCGTCACCTTGTCAAGCTGCTGGATCGCCTGGTTGATCTGGTCGGCCCCGATATCCTGCTCCCGGCAGGCCGCACTGATCTCCGCAACCAGCTCCGCCGTCTTCTTGATGTCCGGCACCAGACGCGTCAGCATCTCGCCCGCTTCCTGCGCCACCTTCAAGGTCTGCGTCGAGACCGTGCCGATCTCCGCCGCCGCCGCCTGGCTGCGTTCCGCCAGCTTGCGCACTTCCGAGGCCACCACCGCGAAGCCCTTGCCGTGCTCGCCGGCCCGCGCCGCTTCAACCGCCGCATTCAGCGCCAGAAGATCGGTCTGGCGCGCGATCTCCTGCACGATCGTGATCTTCTCGGCGATGGTCTGCATGGCATTGACCGCACGACCCACCGCCTCGCCGCTCGACTGCGCGTCGCTCGCCGACTGGCGGGCGATCTTTTCCGTCTGCGTGGCGTTCTCGGCATTCTGCTTGATGTTCGAGGCCATCTCCTCCATCGAGGACGAGGCTTCCTCCGCCGACGAGGCCTGCTCCGTCGCACCCTGCGACAGTTCCTCGGCGCTCGACGACAGCTCCTGGCTCCCCGCCGACACGTTGTCCGCAGCGCTCAGCGCTTCGGAAACCACACTGCGCAGCTTCTCCAGCATCCGCTCCAGGGCGATCCCCAGCGTGTCCTTGTCAGACAGGCGATGGATGTCGACCGTCAAGTCACCGGCAGCGATCGAATCAGCGACTTCCGCCGTGGCCCGCAGATTGCGCGTCATGCCGTTCAGGGCATCGACCAGATCCTTGATCTCATCATTGCTGCGGATCTCGATATTCTGTGCGAGATCACCGATCGCCACGGCATTGGCGAGCGAAATAGCCTTGCCGAGACCGCGGCTGATCAAGAGGCTGATCCAGACACCCGCTACCACCGCCACCAGCAACGAGAGCACGACTGCCGTTATCAGCAGCATGCGCTCCTGTGCATAGTCATCTTCGGCATCCGCCTTCGCCTGAACCATCTGGCTGCGATTGAATTCGACGATATCGGCCAGGACGGTATCCAGCTGTTTCACCAGATCGCGCCCCTGCCCCTCCGAGATCGGCTCGGCCGCATCGCGGTTATTGACGCCGGTCGCCATAAGGTCGCGCATTTTATCCTGCACCGGGACCCATTGCTGCCAAAGGTTCATGAAGCTTGTCAGCTTCTGCCTGCCTTCACCGGACGAAAGGTCGTGCAGCTTGTCTTCCTGCGCCAACAGATCCTGCCGCAGCTTCGGTAGCTGGCCGCTGAAATCGGCGACCTGCTGCTCGTTGTCGGCCATGATCATGTTCTTCTCGACCCGGATCAGAGCGCCCAACTTGACCGCTATGTCCTGCGCCAGTTCGACCTCCTGCGCCGGACCATCGACCAAATCGTCGACCGAATCGCGCAAGGTGGCGAGACCGCTGATGCCGAAACCTGCCATCACCGCCGAGAGGGCAATGACGACCGTGAATGTGATGCCAAGCTTGGCCTTGATTGTCAGACGCATGTTTCCCCTCTTCCCGTTCGCATCGAGACGATCAGCCGCATCATGCGGCGCTTTGATCCAGACCCGATGCGCCGAAGCTGCCCCCGGCTTCCTCGTTATCCGCAAAAATGCGATCGATATCCAAAATGGCGACGAACTCCGCCCCCCGCTTGCCGATGCAGCGGACAAATTCCGGCCGCCATTTCATGCCGAGCTTGGGCGTATCCTGCAGCACGGCGGCGGTCAGTTCCGTGACCTCATTCACCTTGTCGGCGAGGATGCCGACCGTGACCTTCTCCCCCTCCAGCATGACGTCGATCACCACAATGCGGGTATCGATCGTCGGCGGCGTCTGCGCCATGCCGAATTTCAGGCGCAGATCGGCGAGCGGCACGACCTTGCCCCGAACATTCACCAGACCATTGATGAAAGGATGACTGCCCGGTACTTCAGTGACCTGTGTCTGGTCGAGGATTTCATAGACCTGGGTCGCCTCAAGCGCGAATATCTCGCCTTGCAGCTCCAGGGTGAGGACTTCCATAGCGCCTCTTTCGATCTCAGCCATCGTTTACTCCTGTCCCCTAACCGACGGCCCGTAGGTGCTCGTCGCGATGCTGTCCCCGCGCCACCAGATGGGCGACCTCAAGGATCAGCGCGACGGTGCCATCGCCAAGAATGGTTGCGCCGGAGAAGGTGCCGACCCGCGCATGCAGCTTGGACAATGACTTAATGACTGTCTGATGGTCGCCGATGACCTGATCGACCACCAGGCCGACCCGCATATCGCCGGACGAAACGATCACGACTTTCTGGAAGGGATCTGGCTGCTGCTGCGTGGCAAACATCTCGCGCAGGCGCAGAAACGGTACCAGATCGCCGCGGATATTGAGGAAATTGCGGCCGCGCGAGCGCTGTTCTTCAACTGGCGGCAATTCCACGCATTCTTCCACCGCCGACAGCGGAATGACATAGCGGCCGGCCCCGACGCGTACCAGCAGGCCGTCGATGATCGCCAGGGTCAGCGGCAGGCTCAAGGTGATGACCGTCCCCTGGCCCGGCGTGCTGGCGATATCGATGCTGCCGCGCAGACCTTCGACGGTCTTCTTCACCACATCCATGCCGACGCCGCGCCCCGAGAGATTGGTCACCTGGCTGGCGGTCGAGAATCCCGGCTGGAAAATCAGCTGGAAGAGCTCGGCATCGGAAAGTTTCGTCCCCGGCACCAGCAGGCCGTTTTCCTCGGCCTTGGTCTGGATGCGCTGACGGTCGAGGCCCCGCCCGTCGTCGGTGATCGAGATGAAGACCCGGTCGCCGCTATGGCGGGCAGACAGATGGATGTTGCCCTGCGGCTGCTTGCCGGCCTCCTGGCGCTGCTGCGCCGATTCAAGGCCGTGATCGATGGAGTTGCGGATGAGATGGATCAGCGGATCGTTGAGACGCTCGATGACCGTCTTGTCGAGTTCGGTTTCCTCGCCGCTGGTGGTCAGGGTGATTTCCTTGCCGAGTTCGGTGGCAAGGTCGTGCACTAGACGACGGAAGCGGCCGAACAGCGAGGCGATCGGCATCATGCGCACACCCATCGTCGTGTCGCGCAATTCCAGCGCCAGGCGCTCGATTTCCTCGGCAATCGCCTTGACCTGGATGTCGGTGGTCGAGGCCGCGACCTGTTTGAGCCGCGACTGGGCAATCACCAGTTCGCCGACGCGATCCATCAGCTCGTCCAGGCGCTCGGCCGGGACGCGGATGCTGCCGCCACCCTTGGCCTGGGCAGATTCCGACTTGCCGGCGCTTTCGCGGCGAAGCGGCGAAGTGGCTGGCTTCGATGATGCAGCTTCCGGGGTAGCGGTTGCCACCGGCATTTGAGAAGCCGGCTCGGGAGCGGATTGAGCGGCCTCCTCATGGGACCGGCTTACCGGCTGTTCGCCGGTCGCCGGGACGGCGTCGCCGGATTGCGGCTCGATCGACAATTCCATTTCATCGAGCACGAACAAAAAGACGTCCTCGATCGCCGCCTTTGGCTTGCTGGTGACGAGATGCACGTCCCAGCCGATATGGCAGTCGAAGGGGTCCAACGCCTCCAGCGGCGGCACCTGACCGGTGAGCGCGACGATGCGCGCCTCGCCGAGAGCCGCCAGTTCGTCCAGCAGCAAGAGCGGGTTGGTGCCGGTCGCCATGCAATCTTTCGGCAGGCGCAGGCGGATGCGCCAAGCGGTCGTCGCGGCGTCGGTCGTCTGCTTTTCGATGGCAGGCAACGGCGATGCGGCAGCAGCGGCAGGCGCCGATTCGTGGCTTTCGCGGCCCGCCGATCCGTTTGATGCTGCGTCGACGGCGCGCTCGAGCCGGCTCAGCAAGTCGCCGCCCTGGGCCTCGGCGGCATTGCCGGGATTCTCGATCAGGTTGCGGATGTGGTCTTTGGCGGCGAGGGCGACAGTAACCATTTCCGGAGTCAGCGGCACCGTGCCCTTGCGCACGAGATCGAAAGCCGTTTCGACGTAATGCGTGAAGGCGGCAACGGCTTCGAACCCGAACATGGAGCCCGAGCCCTTGATCGTGTGCAGCGCGCGAAAGGTGCTGTCGATCAGGTCCTGATCCTGCTGGCGGTCCGAGAGATCGAGCAAAGCCTGCTCAAGCTGCTCCAGCAGTTCCTGGGCTTCCTGACGGAATAAATCAGAAGGATCCTGCCCGCTCATGCGCCCAGCACTTTCTTGACCACCGCGATCAATTGCTCTTGCTGAAAGGGCTTGGTGATCCAACCGGTGGCGCCCGCGGCCTTGGCCTCGGCCTTGAGCTGGGCATCGGATTCGGTCGTCAGGAAGAGGATCGGCACGCCCTTATAGGCCGGCAGCTGGCGCAACTCCTTGATCAAAGCGAGCCCGTTCATCACCGGCATATTGAGATCGGTCATCACCATATCGACCTGCGAGGCGCGTGCCTTGGCAAGACCCTCTGAACCATCATTCGCCTGGATCACCTGATAGCCGGCGCCGGTCAGGGTCAGTTTGACCATCTGCCGCACGCTGGCGGAATCGTCGACACTGAGAATGGTCTTACTCATGATGATTGGTTCCTTGGATCCAGAAGAGATCGTCGTTATCGGGGTCGTCGGCCGTGCCGGAGAGGAAGCCGCTGCGCACCAGGAGCTGGAGAAAGACACCGCTTGCAGGCCGATCGAGCGAGACAGTCATGCCGAGTTGCGCGGCGCTCTTGCGCATGGCGACGAGCATCTGAAGCAGGCTGAGATCGGCCTCAGCCAGCGCATCACATTTGATCAGGAGAGATCGCCCCGGCCGCAAATGACCCAGCATTTCAGCGCGAAAATCGGATGCGGAACGCATGGTGACAGAAACCGGAAGGTCGAGAACTGCACTGCTCGGGGCTTGCGTCAGGTCTTCCATCTTTTCCGCTACTTCTACACTATGGTGTGAATGTAGTGGCATTCTAGGTTTTAAAGCGTGAACAAGTTATTAGCGATCTTAAATCTCTTCCATAGGAAGGTAGGAAGTCTCCACATGCCGGACTTGCAAAATGGACATGGAGGGCGGTGAACCCGCGGGCGAAATTAAAATCAAATGCGCCGTAAATTTCGCGGCGACAAAATAAACAAAGCAGATGGCGTTTATGCCGGCAGGTGTGCGTGGCACCCGAGCGCCGCGCCGCCGCGCGAGCTTCTCTATATGAATGATGAATACGATGGCTGTGACCGCCGACCGGTGCGGATGGCCGCCGCACCGGGGCCGTCGGCCTCGGACCTCAACTTGACGAAGCCGCGTATACCCTGGTCAAGGAAACTATCGGGCAAACTGACGACGGTAGCATCCTGCACCGCCGGATGGACCGCCAGGGCACGTTCAACCTCCGCCGGCGCTATGTTGAACGGCAGCAAGGCGATCACGCCGCAATGATAGTGTTCAATCGCGTCAAGCACCGGCCCGGCCTCGAAACGCTCGAAGAGAACGAGTGGCATGCCAAAATGGACGGCGGCCAGGAAAGAAAAAAGGCCGCTGGCATGAACCATCGGCAAGGCTTCGAGGCCGATCCGGCCGGCAGCAAAGCCCAGGTCGCCAAAACTGGCTGCGGCAGCCCCGAGGCTCTCTTGCGTATGGATGACGAATTTGGCTTCCCCCGCGTTGCCGGCAGTGGCGAGAAGAACGGCAGGCGCCAACCCATCCGGCTCGATCGAGATCGGATCGCAGCCTGCATCGCCGAACAAGACGGTCCAGCGTTGCGCCTTGCGATCGGCAACCGGATGAATGGGTCCGCCGACAACAAACCGACCGTCAGCGGGAAGAACTGCAGAATCGACATCGGCGACCCGGCCATAAAATTCCAGCTGGCCGATATAGAGCGCAGGCCTGAGGTGCTGCAGCAGCGGTGCAAGTTCGGCCGATCTCAGCCCGATGTCCAAGGGCACGGCGATCGCACCGATGCGAAAGCAAGCGTAATAGGCGAGAACCAGTTCCGGCATATTGGCCATATGCAGGACAATACGATCGCCTTTCCTGATGCCCCGCAGCAGCAGGCCGCGCGCCAGGCGGGCGCTCTCCGCCGCCAGGCGATCATAGGTCCAGGCTTCTTCGCGCTGGACGAAGGCAACCGCTTCGGGATGCGACTGCGCGCGATCGATTAATGCGGCCAGGGGCGTCGCCACCATTTCCGTCTCCGAACGAGATTGGGTTTCGGGTTGGTCAAGTGCCGGCTAGCGGCCGTGCTCCGGTACGGCGCTGCGGGGACTGCGCGTGGTGCGGGCGGGCGCCCAGGCCGGCAACGGCATATTCTCGGCCGTCTGGCGCGGCAAAGGCGTGGCGCAAAACACGCCGTCCGGATCCAGACGGCGCTTGATATCCAGCAGGCGGACAAGATTGCTGCCATAGGCACGCGCGATCTGCTCGTGGTGATCCGGGCCAAGCTGGCTTGGATAGCCGCCGGGCAATGCCGCCGCAGCGAGGCTCTGCGAGATGGTTCGCGCCCAGCCGCGATGCGCGCTGCCATTATCGCCTCCGGCCGGCTCCCAGCCGGCGATGACGTCGCACAGGAAGTGCTCCTGTCGCAAGCCGAAGGCCGTGTTGCCGAGGGGAACACGGGCGGCGGCGCCATGGAAGTGCTGCAGGATGATGGTCGTGTAGGGTGACGTCCTGGTGCTGCCAGCCGCGACGATCGAAGAGATGACCGGCGGCGTCAGGCCCGGAAGCCAGCGTGATTGCACCGTGTAGTGACGACCGGGAACGACTTGGCCATCGAACATGCCGAGGAGGGAGGCATAGCTACGCGGCCCGATATCGGCCGCCAGCGGTGTTCCCAGACGGCACAGGCCTGCCATGATCTGCTCGCCGCGCCGCGCCTCGCCGCTCCAACACGGGGCGAGAAAGAGCAGCGGGTTGCCCGACGTGTCGGAAACCACGCCACTGATCACGGAAAGCTCGTCCGGCGCCCAGCCCGCCGCCTCGGCATAGCCGCGCAGCACCGTTTCCGCCTCGAACCAAGGAAACAGGATCAAGCCGGCGACAACCTCGCGCAACGCATGCAAACGCAAATACATCGCCGTCACGACACCAAAATTCCCGCCGCCGCCGCGCAGCGCCCAGAAGAGGTCGGTGTTCCTGGTCGCATCTGCTTCGACCATCCTTCCATCGGCGAGCACAACCTCCGCCGCAACCAGATGATCGAGCGCCAATCCGTACTTGGCGCAGAGCGGCCCATAGCCACCGCCCAGCGTGAGACCGGCGAGGCCGACAGTACCGACCGCGCCGGTGACCGCGACAAGGCCGTGTGGAGCAGCGGCCTCGATCAGGTCGGCGGCGAGCACGCCACCCTCAACCCTGGCGACTTTCGCCTTTGCATCGATCTCTATGCTGCGCATCGGCGAAAGATCAATCACGAGCCCGTCAGGCCGTAATGCGCGCCCGGCCCAGTCATGCCCGCCGCCGCGAACTGAAAGCGCCACGCCATATCGGCGGGCTGCTTGAACCGCCAGCTGCACATCGCGTGGCGTCTCGCAACGCGCAAACAATGCCGGCCGATGCTCGATTGCCCCATTCCAGATCTGCAGCGCTGCGCCATAGCCGCTATCGGCCGGAGAAAGAACAGCACCCTGCATCTGATCGCGGAGTTGCCGCGCAGCGTCCATTCCGGCTGTTGAAACCATATCCCACATGATGTCGTCTCCCACTCCCTTGACGGTCAGCTTGCACTTGACTTGCTGATGGGGTCCTTGGCGGGACCTCCCCCAGGCGAGTCATGCTGATTGCCCCCGATGCCGGACCATTCTCTGTCCGCTGAAGCGTCAGGTTGATAAGCTGGAGATAGCGGGTTACGCCGAAATTTCAGGGCCGAAGAAAAACGTTACCGCTGTAATGCAGGAGATTGCGCAGCAGGCGAGCGCTGGACCTTCATGCCGCGGGCAAGCGCTGCCGATGGCGATAACTAGGACGGTATGGTCCGCGGCATATCCGTGACGCTTCGAAGACAGCGTTTAAGTGCGGCTGCCAGTTCCGTGGAGATCAACGGTCGCCGGACGACTTCGGAAATCCCTGCCCCGATCAGCAGCGTCGCCTCGATCTCCTGAATCGACGTGGTAGTCAGCAGAATCGGCAATGCTGGCGTAATTTCGTGCAGCTTGGCGGCTAGGTCGAGCGCCAATCCGCTCGACGTAAAATGCCCCAGCACGAGGCAGTCGAACCGGCCGGGCATCGCTCTATAGGCCGCCACGGCATCGGCAATATTAGTGAAACCCATCGGCTCGTAGCCGAGGGCCGCCAACACCTCCTCGTCCGCCAGCAGGCGGTTGCGATCGTCACCAACCACCAGCAGGGTTTCGCCACGCCCGAAAGGAAGCGCCGGCATGCTGACTTTCGGCACCACCTCTGTCCCTCCGATACAGGGCAGCCACGCCTCAAAGCGGCTGCCTGCGCCGGGCGAACTGCGGACATTCATCGCTCCGCCGTGCTGGCGGACGATTTCCCGTGCCGTCGCCAATCCCAGCCCATTGCCGGTCGGACGAGTGGTGAAAAACGGTTCGAACAGACGCTCCAACACCGTCTCCGGCATGCCGCGTCCGGTATCGCTTACGCCGATGCTGACATAACGTCCCTGGGTAAGTTCCCCATGAGTGAGGGGTTGCGCCCAGGGTATGTCGTGGATCTGCGCATCGATCTCGATGCGCCCCACCCCGTCCATCGCTTGTGCCGCGTTGTTGCAGAGATTGAGGATCACCTGCTGCAACTGGGCCGGTTCGCCCAGGATATTGGCGGCCTCCGGCAGCCTGCCGATGACCAGTTCCACCGCGGATGGAAGCGATGCCTGCAACAGGGAGGCGACTTCGGCGATGAGCGAACCGATATCGACCGGACGGCGATGACCCTCGCGATGGCGACCGAAGGCAAGAATCTGATCGACCAGATCGCGCGCGCGTTCGCCTGCCTTGCGTATCTCTTCGAGGCTGCCGACCGCCTGGCCACTCGCCGCCACCTGCGCCTCGGCAATCTCCGTATAACCGAGGATCGCCGCGACAATGTTATTGAAATTATGCGCGATCCCGGACGCAAAGGTCCCCACCGTCTCCATCCGCCGCGCCTGCTGCAGGCGCGTTTCAAGCCGCGCGCGCTCCTGCTCCAGCGATGTGCGCTCGATGGCGTTGGAGATGGCATCGAGCGCCATGCGCAGCAATCCAAGCTCGTCGGCCTGCCTGATGCCGTGCTGCCCGAGAAAATCGAAGCCGAGCAGGCTATGAGTGCCGCCCTCTTCCGATCGCGGAGCACAGATCCAGCTCGACACGCCGGCGGCGTTCAACAGCTCGCGATCGGCTTCCGACGGCAGGCCGGCAATCGACGGAATGTAGATGATCCCCTCGGCCCCGGCATCGAGCCGCGTCGCGGCCGGCAGCGCATTTTCCGGCCAGTCAGATGGAAACGGAGCACCTTCCCGGCACCAGAGATAGACGCGCGGTGCTTTTCCCGAGATCACGTAATAGGCCCGGTCCGCGGCAATATGTTCGGCCAACTGATCGAGCGCAGCATCGACATAAGCGTCAATTTCATGTGGCCGGCAGTTGATGAAGCCCGTGGATATGGCGGCGATCACATGCTCCAGCCCGGCGCGGCGGCGCAAGGCCTGGGCCCTGGCCCTCAACCTTAATCCGAGGTGGATGAGGGTGGTCAGCAATAGCAGCGATGTGGCATACAGCAAAAGCCGATAGCGACGGGCGACCCGCCGCGCCTCGTCGTGATGGGCGACGATCAGAGTTCGGACACGTTCTTTGGCCTGCTTGGTAGGAATACTGAAGAGAGCTTTCACAAGATCATCCGTCGCCGGTAGAAGTTCATGAAGCAGTCGACCATGTGCTAGCAACGTTTCGACGGAATCGGCGTCGCCCGCCGGCACAGGCTGGCGCGCAAGATCGTCGAGCCTATCCTCGACCTCCTGTCCGACCGATGGAGACGTGTTCAAGGTAAAATCCAGCATTGCCGCAGCCAGTGCCGTAACCGCAGGCACTATGACATTGTCGTCGCCCGAGGTGCCGAGATGGGCGCTGAAGAGCGAAAAATACGCGAGCGAATTCTGCAGTAATGCATTGTTGGTTTTGAATTGCTCCGTCAGCTCCTCCTGTCGGTCGACCAAGCCGGATAGCCGATCGACTTCCAGCTGCTCCTTGGAATCGTCCGAGGCCATATCCTGCAACTGCCCCAACGCATCCCTGAGCGTTCCGACTTCCTGCACCAGGGGATCATAGTTCCGCAACACGCCGGCCCGCGCAGCCAGAATGTCACGATGCAGAGCGCTTTCAGTCATCTGAAAGTTATCGAGCACTGAGATCGACTGTTCGAATTGCTGCGAGTTCTCGTTCATGCCCTTGATTGTCAGCCAGGTCAGCATGAGCAGCAGCAACGGGATGGCCATGACAGTCGGCATTATCCTCATCGCGTCGCCGCAATCACGGGCACACCGCGATACGTCCCGGTCAGGCTTCGGAGGAAGGCAACGATCAGATCGGCCTGCTGGTCGGTCAGCGTGCGGTTGAGCTGAGCCGTCGCCATGCGACGCACCGCACTGTTGAGAGTGGGCGCGCTGCCGTCGTGGAAATAAGGCGGCGTCGTCGCTACGTTACGCAAACTGGGGACGCGCAAGATCTCCGGCTTGGCGGCAGCGAGGGGGCGAAAGATACCGTGGCGCTGGAAAAGGTTGCCGCCGATATTCACGCCCTGATGACAGGAGATACAACCGAGCGACTTGAAGAGCTTGTATCCGTTCTGCTCATCCACAGAGAGAGCGGTCGCGTCGCCGCGGAGCCACAGGTCGAAGCGGCTGCCCGGTGTCAGCAGGGACCGCTCGTAGCTGGCGATGGCGTCGAGCAGGCTGTCGCGGTCCGGACCATGGCCGTAGATATGGTTGAAGAGGTCATTCATTTCGGCATCAGATCGCAGCTTGCCGAGAACCTCTTCGATACTCGTCCCCATGAAACCCGGATTCTCGAACGCCGCCGCGGCCTGCGCCTCCAATGTGCGGACATTTCCTTCCCAGTTCAGGCGGAAGTTGAGCGCGGCATTGAAGACCGTCGTCGTATTCAGCGGGATTTCCAATCCGTCGGCATCCCTGTCATGCACTTCGCTATCCGCCCCGTTGGTGCGGACATCATGGCAGGTAGCGCAAGAAAAGGTCCCGCCGCGCGACAGGCGCGTATCGGTGAAAAGCCGCTCGCCGAGGGCCAATTTGAGGGGGTCTATCTCCGGCGCCGGAGGGATCGGTGTGATGGGCTCCGTCGTCGCGAAGGATTGCGGGATCGAGAATGTAGAATCGGCGGCGTGGGTCAGCGCGTCGCTCACGAGGACCGGCAGCAACAGGACGAGGCACGTCAATACCCATCGCAGGTGCCGGCTTGGGGCAAGCCAGCGCAGACGATGCATATAGGCCGATGATTTTCGAGCAGGGCGGTGCATGGCTGACTTTTAGAGCTGCGCAAGTATCAAAAATATGTATGCGCCTACGAGGCGTCCAGTCCCTATCTGGACCGTACCGCGTCCGCGCCAATCGCCACGTATTCTGCAGGGCAGGCCCGACTTGCCGCAGCCGGAGCTTTAATCCGTCTTGCGGTTTTCGCCATGAAGCCCGTGCGCCCTGCATACATACGTCGGCGCCCCGGCCGGCATCCCGGGTTGCGTCCGTTCGTCCCAGGGCACTAACCGGGGGAGTAACACGAATGGGCGTCCGGCCGACCGGCCGGACGCCGCCTTTGCCAAATATGGCCCTTCGGTTCTGTCCTTCTACCTTCCATGTCGTGCGAGGCGCTCGATCTCGTGGCGGGCCACGCCGATATCCTTCAGCATCCGATCATCCAGAGAGCGCAGAGCGGCCAAGCCATGCCGCGCTTCCCGTGCATTCTGGATCCTTGCCTGCAGCGCCGATGCCTGCGACATGATCCACCCACCCCAGCCGAGCACCTGGGCGTCAACCGGCACAGGATTCCGCCTGCCTGGATTCCTTCTGTCTGGTGCCGAGGCCGCTGGTGATTGGGGATGTGCCCGCATCACTTGCGGATAGCGGCTGCCTGGCTCGACACGAGGCTCGCTGTGCCGATACAAGGGGGCTCGGTCGTCCCGCCGGATTCTCGCGACTTCATCATACCCGGCTTCGCCGCCCATCAGCAGGAGGGCTTCAGGATGCATTGCCGCGGCAGCTGAGGCGAAGTCGTTGATCATTTGCTCCGCCATGCGGGAAAAGAAACGCGACAGCCATGCCGGCTTTGCCGCCACCCCGCTCGGGGCTTGGCGGGGATCGCCGCCACAGCCGGAAAACTGATCTACCGGAAGTGAACGCTGCACGGGAAACCGGTAGCTGATCGTCCATTCGCTTCTGCGATAAGTCCGTCTGATGTCGACTTCCTCGGCGACAGAATTGACCGCGGATTGCTTCTGCATCGTTATCTCCGTTGCGCTTTCTGACGGACATAACGTGGGATTCTTATGTTACCAGATCGTCTCCTGATCGAGAAAAGAGGCTACCGTTGTAATGAGCTACCCGCCTAATTCCGCCGCCAGCCCGACTTCCATCATAACGACGGCAGCAGTGCCCCGCGGCACTATCCATGAAACCGGACCTGAAGCTGGCAGGCGTCAGGTACCGTTGCGCATGCCGGGGCCGCTGGCTAGCGAGCGCATAGGCAATGGAGGAGAGGAAGGAGAAATGTCGAGGCGAGCCAATAAAGAGATTTGTTAAGCTTATGTGACGGAAAAATTCCGGCCGCGTATATCGAGACGCCCCCTATAAGGCTTGAACAGTCAGGGTAAAGACATAGCCGACACCGCGTTCTGTCTGAATGATACGGGGTGCGTTGGGATCGATTTCAAGTTTGCGTCGCAGCCGAAGGATCTGCACGTCGATGCTGCGATCGAAGATGTCCTCGTGAACGCGTGTCGCCTGCAGCAGATATTCGCGGCTGAGCGGCCGTTGTGGTGCATCGAGAAAGGCGGTCAACAGTGAGTACTCGCCTTTTGTCAAAGGTACCGGTGTTCCCTCCGGGTTGGTCAGTCGTCGTGTGAGACGATCCAATTGCCAGCCGCCGAAACGCAGGCGTCCACGCGCCGGATCGCGCTGGGGTGTTGCGCGACCGAGCTCCCGGCGTCGCAAGACCGCTCGGATACGGGCCAGGAGCTCGCGCAATCCGAAAGGCTTGGTGAGGTAGTCGTCGGCGCCGAGCTCCAATCCGACGACGCGATCGATCTCGTCGCGCCGATGGCCGGTTGTGATGATGACCGGGACGTCGGAATGCGAGCGGATTTCGCGGAGCAGGTCGAGGCCGTCCTCCTGCCCCAGCCGCAGATCGAGCAGCACGAGGCTCGGTTCACCGGTGGCAAAATGCCGCGTCATCTCCTCCTGCCCGCTGACGGACGTCGCATGCATATTATGTTCTTCGAGATAGTTGACCACCATGCGTTGCAAAGAAAGATCATCGTCAACGACGAGGATCCGTGTGTGCGTATTGGTTTCGTCAGTCATGTCTTGCTCATTGCTATCAATTGCAGGACAATCATTTTGGCTGCGATATAATTTTTGCCGAAAATGTTCGGCTGAGAGGCTCGTAGCTGTGTGACGAAGCATATGTCTCCCCGTTTCACTGGTCCCTACTTTTGAAATGCGGTCGGTCATTCAACCGGTCAACATGCGGCTCCCCTTCTTGTGACCCCGGTCACATCAACTGGTTGCCTGGAGATCATCCCGGATTGGACGAAGATCCGGGTTATCCCTCACAAATTTCCTGCTATTATTCGACGAAGGAGGGATTAACCTCTCCCCGATAACATTGCCATCGTCACAGGCCGGCATACATAACGTGCGCCGAGCCCCGCCGCAACCGGAAGACGTCACCGTCAACGACCCGAAGTTGCGACGGCTTGAACAAAGCAGCAAAGCAAGGTTGCCTGTGCGATGCCTGACATCGGCTCCATGCGTGAAGCCCGTCGATTTCAGCCGTCTGTGCTTCCACTATCGCGCCCGGTCGCCCATACGGCCAATACCTCGGCAATAGCGATGATGCACTCGCTTGGTGTCGGAGTATCGCAACAGGCGCACGAGTCGGGCTGTGATAAAGAAGTAAGGATGCTGTGACAAATTTAGATTGCGACTGACGGAGTGGCTTAGACTCCGTGATAAGCCGATTTATTCCTCGCTTCGGAGAATCATTGTCGCGCGCAAGCCCGGCGAATTATCGCCGAGATGAAGCCGCCCGCCGTGCAGCATCGCGACAGCCTCCACCAGACTGAGCCCGAGCCCCGTGCCCGGCGTGCCGCGGCTCACATCTCCGCGATAAAATCGCTGAGTGACTTTCTGTTTCTCGTGATCCGGAATGCCGGGTCCATTATCCGCCACCGATATGCCGATGACGCCGTCGCCGCCCTTTATCGCGGAAACCGCTATATGACCATTGTTCGGGGCGAATTTGAGCGCGTTGTCGATCAGATTGCCGATTGCCTGGGCCAGGAGCAGCGTATCGCCGCGGATCGTTACGGCATCGCACTGAGCCAGGACGAGGGATATATTGCGCAGCTCCGCCGCCGGCAGGTAGAAATCGACGGCTTCGCTCGCCAGTTCGGCGAGATCAACCGCGACGAAGCCGGCGCGACGCGCCCCCGTATCGATTTCCGCAAGACGTAACAAAGCATCGAAGACCCGGATGACCCGATCGACATCGGCGACCGCACCCTCGATTTCCCCGAAGGTCTCGTCGATCGGCGGCTTGGTCAACGAGACCTCCTCCAATCGCGAACGCAGTTCGGTGAGCGGCGTCCGCAGATCATGGGCGATCGAATTCGACACGTTGCGGATGCCGTGCACCAGCTTCTCGATCTGGTCCAGCAGGCTGTTGATGGTGTGCGACAGGGCATCCAGTTCCGCTGTGGCGCCGGGCACCGGCAGGCGGCGCTTAAGATCGCCGGCGACAAGAGCAGCACTTGCCTGGCTGATGCTCTGGATCGGCGACAGCATCACCCGCCGGATCAGCAGCGCGCCGATGGCCCCGACGACGACGAGGGCGCCGATCGCCATCGCCAGACCGTACCAAAAGCGGATTTCCAGCGGCACCAAACGGGAGATGTCCCTGCCGACCAGCAGGTGGTAACCCCCGGGCAGGATTGTATGGACGAAAAACGTGCGCGCCTGGGCGCCATTGAGCTGCATGTCGACGTTATAGCGACCGGCCGTATCCGGAACCTCTGGCGGCCAGAGCGGCAGATTCCCGGCAAGCGGCTTCCTTGCGGCATCGGTCAGCATGATGATCCGGCCGCTCATGAACTGCATATTGATGCGGGCGTCTATCCAGGCGACAAGCTTCGCGACGCCTTCGCTCCGATAGAGCTCGGCCATATGCTGCGAATCCTCCTGCAGGATTTCTGCGCGACCGGCATCCATGGTCTGTCGCCAGCCGTACCAGAGCGGCGCCGCAAACAGGATGAGCGTGATGATGCTGAGCACGACATAGCCGGCCGCCAGGGCGGCAGCCGAGGAACGCGCCAATCTAAGCATCGGCGGAGATCATGTATCCGGCGCTTCGGATGGTGCGCAGCAGCGAGCGGGCAAAGCCGGCATCGATCTTCTGGCGCAGCTTGCTGACATGCACGTCAACGATATTGCTCTGTGGGTCGAAATGATAGTCCCAGACATTCTCCAGCAGCATGGTGCGCGTGACCACCTGGTCCTTGTGACGCATCAGATATTCCAGCAGCTTGAATTCTCGGGGCTGCAGCGTTATCGGCCGCCCCTCGCGCGTCACCTTGCGCGACAGCAGATCCATGCGCAGACCGTCGACCATCAGCAGCGTTTCCACGCTGGTGCTTTGGCCGCGCTTGGCCAAGACGTCGAGCCGCGCCAGCAATTCGCCGAAGGCAAAGGGCTTGGTGAGATAATCGTCGCCGCCGCTCTTGAGGCCGCGAATGCGCTCATCGACGTCCGACAGGGCCGACAGGATGAGGATCGGCGTCGTATTGCCGCCCATGCGCAGCGCCTCGATGATGCTGAGCCCATCGATGCCCCCCGGCAGGAGACGATCCATGATGATGACGTCATACCGCTCGCTGGCGGCCAGGAACATGCCGCTGCGGCCATTATCAGCATGGTCAACCGTATGGCCGGATTCGGCCAAGCCTTTCTTCAGAAAGCGGATGACGCGCTCGTTGTCCTCTACCAACAGAATCTTCATGTTCTACCTATTACGGCTCAGCCAGCCCCCAAGAGCGGGACTGGACAGCCGTGCCTCCCCATCATAGCAAACTTTCGGCACTCATTCTCCCGCAACGAGTGCGGGTTTCGCGGCTTCTGCTTTCACATGCCGCTTGCGGGTCAACCAGTGGTTGACCCGGTCAAGATACAGATAGACCACGGGGGTGGTGAAGAGGGTCAGTGCCTGGCTCACCACCAGCCCACCGACCATGGTATAGCCGAGCGGCTGGCGCAATTCCGACCCGGTGCCGTGCTCAAGCATCAGCGGCAACGCGCCCAGTAGGGCGGCCATGGTGGTCATCATGATCGGCCGGAACCTCAGGATGCAGGCCTGGCGGATCGACTGCTCCGGCGTCATCCCATGATTGCGCTCTGCCTGAATGGCGAAGTCGACCATCATGATGCCGTTTTTCTTCACGATGCCGATCAGCAGGATGATACCGACCAACGCGATTACCGACAGATCGATATGCGAGATCATCAGGATCAGCAGCGCGCCCATGCCGGCCGAGGGCAACGTCGACAGAATGGTCAGCGGATAGATGTAGCTTTCATAGAGAATGCCGAGAATGATGTAGACGGTGACGATCGCCGCCAGAATCAGAAGCGGCGTGCTCTTCAACGAATCCTGGAAGGCCTGGGCATTGCCCTGGAAGGTACCCTGAATTGCCGCCGGCAGGCCGATTTCCGCCGTCGCCTGGTTGATGACATTGACTGCATCGCCCAAGGCGACACCGGGCGCCAGATTGAACGACAAAGTGATCGCCGGGAACTGTCCTTGGTGGTTGATCGAGAGATAGCTGACCTTGTTGGTGTCGAACTTGGCAAAGGTAGAGAGCGGAACCTCCTGGCCGGTCAGCGGCGATTTGACATAGATGCGGTTCAACGTATCGGCATCGCCCTGCACCTTGGGATCGACTTCGAGGATCACATGATAGGTGCTGCGCTGGGTGAAATACTGCGTCACCTGGCGCTGGCCGAAAGCGTCATCGAGTGTCTCATCGATGACCTGTGGCTGGATGCCGAAGCGCGATGCCTGATCGCGGTCGATGCTGAGCGACAGGGTGCCGCCGCTGGTCTGCTGGTCGGTGGCGATGTCACGCAGCTGCGGCAGCGTCTTCATTTTAGCGACGACGCGGGGCGCCCAGGTATTGAGTTCGTCGATATCCGCATCCTGCAGCGTGTATTGGTACTGGGTTCGCGACAGCCGTCCACCGACATTGAGATCCTGAGCCGCCTGCATGAAGAGGGCGATGCCCTGGACCTTCGCCAGCTGCGGGCGCAAGCGGGCGATGATCTGGTCGGCGGAGGCCGTCCGCTGGTCGCGGGGCTTGAGGCTCAACAGGACCAGCCCGGTATTTTCGGCGCGCGCGCCGCCGATCACCGAGCCCCAAGCGGCGATATCGGGGTCCTTGGCCACGACATCCGTCAGGGACTGCTGTAGGCGCGACATTTCCGCAAAGGACACATCCTGCGCGGCCTCGGAAAAGCCGGTGATGAGGCCGGTATCCTGCTGCGGGAAGAAGCCCTTCGGCACCTGGGTATAAAGATAGCCGGTAATACCGAGGGTCAGGAAGAAGACGCCCAAGGTGATGAGGCGATAGCGCATGACCAGATCGAGGCCGCGCGTATAGAGCGCCAGCAAGCCGTCAAAGAAGCCCTCGACGATCATATAGAGCTTGCCATGCGTGCGGTGCTTTTCATCGCGCAGGAAGAGCGAGCACATCATCGGCGTCAGGGTCAGGGAGACGACGGCGGAAACGGCGATCGTCATGGTGACGGTCACGGCGAACTCGCGGAACAGGCGGCCGATGATGCCGCCCATCAGCAGCAGCGGGATGAAGACGGCGACCAGCGAGACGCTGATGGAGATGATGGTGAAGCCGATCTCGCCCGCTCCCTTGAGGGCGGCCTCATAGGGCGTCATCCCGTCTTCCACATGCCGGTAGATGTTTTCCAGCATGACGATCGCGTCGTCGACGACAAAGCCGACGGCGATGGTCAGCGCCATCAGCGAGAGGTTATCGAGGCTGTAGCCGACCACATACATCAAGCCGCAGGTACCGATCAGCGCCAGAGGCACGGTGATACCGGGAATGATCGTCGCCCAGAAATTGCGCAGGAAGAGGAAGATCACCATGACCACCAGCGCGATGGTCAGGATCAACGTAAAATTCACATCATGGACCGAGGCACGGATCGTCTGCGTCCGGTCGATCATCTTGTCGACCTTGAGGGAGGGCGGAACCGACAGCAGGATATGCGGCATCTTCGCTTCGATGTTCGACACCGCATCGATGACATTCGCACCCGGCTGCTTATAGATGATGAGCAGAACGCTGCGCCGGCCGTTTTCCCAGGCGGCGAGCTTGGTGTTCTCCGGACCGTCGACGGCAGTGCCGATATCGCGAATGCGGATCGGCGCGCCGTTTTTATAGGCGACGATGACGTCATTCCAGGGCTTCGCCGCCGTCAGCTGGTCATTGTCGTAAATGGTGAAATTATGGGTGGCGCCGTCGATCGATCCCTTGGCGGCATCGACCGTCACGGTGGAAATCATGCTTGCCACGTCTTCCATCTGCAGGCCGAGAGACGCCAGCTTGGCGGGATCGATCTGAACACGCACCGCCGGCTTCTGCTGTCCACCGATGACCACCTGGGAAATGCCGGGAATCTGCGACAGCTGCTGGGCAATTTGCGTCTCCGCATAGTCATCGACCGTGGTCAACGGCAGGACGTCGGAATGAATGGCATAGACGACGATCGGCGAGTCCGCCGGATTGACCTTGCGATAGGAGGGCGGGCTGGGCAGATCTTTCGGCAACTGTCCGGCAGCCGCATCGATGGCCGATTGAATATCCTGGGCGGCGGCGTCGATGTCGCGATCGAGATCGAACTGCACCGTCACCTGGGTGTTGCCCAACTGGCTGGTCGACGTCATCTGCGACACGCCGGGAATGTCGGAGAACTGCTGTTCCAGCGGCGTTGCCACGGTCGAAGCCATGGTCTCGGGGCTGGCTCCCGGCAGATTGGCGGAAACCGAAATGGTCGGGAAGTCGATCTGCGGCAGAGGCGCAACCGGCAGCAAGGGATAGGTAACGGCGCCGACCAGGATGACGCCCAGCATGAGCAGCGAGGTCGCGATCGGGCGCGTGATGAAAGGTGTCGAGATATTCATCGCATCAGCCCTTCACCGGGTTGCCAGGGTGGTCTGGCCGGCGGCAGCCTTATTCTGCGCCGCCTTGTCGGCAACGGAGGCTTGAGCACCCGGCTTGTTGGCTTTCACCAGGACGCCTACCTGCAGGCGATACTGCCCGCCGGTGACGACCTGGTCACCTGGTTGAAGGCCGTCCGTCACCACGGCGATCTGGCCGGTATCGTAGCTGACCTGCAACGGCTGCGTCGTGACCGTGCTGTCCGGCTTGACGACATAGGTGAAAAGACCGTCGGGGCCGCGCTGGACGGCGGTCGAGGGCACCGTCAGCACATTGCGCTGGGTCTCTTGCAGAACCTTGATATTGACGAATTCGCCAGGCCAGAGCGCATTGTCGTTGTTGGCGAATTGCGCCTTGAAGCGGGCCGTGCCGGTGGCCTGATCGATCTGGTTGTCGACCAGGACGACCTTGCCCTGGGCGAGCACCGTCTTGCCGTTGCTGGAAAAGGCGGTGGCGCTGACCGTGCCCGCCGACATGGCCTTCATCACCGCCTGCAAATTTTCCTCCGGCAAGGTGAAGACGACCGAGATCGGATGCAACTGCGTGATGACCACGATGCCGGCGGTATCGGCCGCGTGGACATTATTGCCCTGGTCGATCAGCCGAAAGCCGGTGCGGCCGTCGAGCGGCGCCTTGATGCTGGTGTAATCGAGCTGTGTACGGGCATTGTCGATTGCTCCCTGGTCTCCCTGCACCTGGGCCTGCAATTGATCAACCTGGGCGCGCTCGGTATCGAGCTGCTGCTGGCTGGCGAAATCCTTCTTCGACAGGGCGAGGAAGCGCTGCAGGTCAAGCTTGGCATTGGCCAGCTGGGCCATGTCCTGCGCCTTCTTGGCGACCGCCTGATCGAGCGCTGCCTGGAAAGGCCGCGGATCGATCTGCGCCAGGAGGTCGCCGGCCTTGACGTCCTCGCCTTCGGTGAAGCCGATCTTCTGCACCTGGCCGTCGACGCGGGCCGTGACCGTTACCGTATTCAGGGCCTGAACCGTGCCAAGACCCGTCAGGTAGACCGGCACATCCTGACGGCTGGCTGACGCGGTATCGACCGGTATCGCCGCGGGCTGCGCCGGGGGCAGCGTCGCCATGGCCGGTTGATTGACCCACCAATGCCATCCGGCAAAGCCGGCAGCGCCAAGAACAGCCAGCGGGATCAGTGTTTTATAGTTCATTTTTCTCGGTCCATCTTTGTACGGACTATCGACGGCATCGCAGGTGGAGGCCGTGAGCAAAAAAGCAGCTCTATGCCGGGTTGCCGGCAATGCGATCGGTGGAGAGACCGGGTCGATCCATTGCAGGCCTGACAAAGATAGGTAGGCGCCGATTAAGCCGCCATCGACGCTTCATGAAGTTTTGTTCATCTTGGAGGCGGGTGGCTGAGAGGGGTGGTTGGTCGGGGTCAGTCGTCGACCGCCGTCAGCGGGCGGGCAACATGCTCGAGTTGCTTGCGCTCCGCGGCCACGCCCCAAAGTGCCTGGATGACGGCCGCCGCCAGCATCAGCACGGCGCCGACCACATAGCCGACGAAAACATCCTGCCGCGACCCGGTATCAATAAGCCTGCCAAAAAAGGACGGCGCAACGACGCCGCCGAGCCCGGTGCCGATGGCAAAGAAGATGGCGATCGCCAGTGCGCGCATCTCCAGGGGGAAGGTCTCGCTGACCGTCAGATAGGCCGAGCTGGCGGCCGCCGAGGCGAAGAAGAAGACGACCATCCAGCACAGCGTCTGGGTAAGCGCCGTGAGGACACCCTGCTCGAAGAGATAGCCGCTGATCAGTAGCAGTATTCCGGACAATCCATAGGTAAGGGCGATCATCGGGCGGCGGCCCCAGCTGTCGAAGAATCGTCCGATCAGCACCGGCCCGGTGAAATTGCCCACGGCGAAAGGCAGGATATACCAGCCGACCTCGTCAGCCGGTATCTGGTAGAAGTCGGTGAGCACCAGCGCATAGGTGAAGAAGATGGCGTTGTAGAAGAAAGCCTGCGCCGTCATCAGGCTCAAGCCTACCAGCGCCCGCTGGCGGTGGCGATTGAACAGAACCTCGACGACATGCCGCATCTCGGTATGGGCGCGCGGCTGCAGGCGCAATTCGGCAAGCTTCTCATTGCGATCGAAGCGATGCGCCGGGAAGCGCCGCTCGATGCTGGCGATGACATCTTCCGCCGCCGCTTCATGGCCGTGAGTGATCAGCCAGCGCGGGCTCTCGGGTATCCACAGACGCATCACCAGGATGACGCCGCCGAGGACGCCGCCAATGAGGAAACAAAGCCGCCAGCCGAAATCCGCCGGGAACAGGGCCGGATTGAGCAGGAAGACGGAACCCGCCCCGCCCAGCGCCGCGCCGACCCAGAAGCTGCCATTGATGACAAGATCCGTCCAGCCGCGGTAGCGCGCCGGGATGAGCTCCTGGATGGTCGAATTGATCGCCGTGTACTCGCCGCCGATCCCCGCCCCTGTCAGAAAGCGGAAGAGCACGAAGCTAGGCAGATTCCAGGCGAAGCCGGTCGCCAACGTGGCAATGATATAGACGAAGAGCGTGATGAAGAAGAGCTTCCGCCGTCCGAGCCGGTCGGTCAGCCAGCCGAACAGTACCGCGCCGCACACCGCGCCGGCGAGATAGGCGCTGCTGGCGAGGCCGACATTGCTGTTATCGAAATGCAGCTGCGGGCTTTCCTTCAGGGCGCCGGCCACCGCACCTGCCAGCGTCACCTCAAGCCCATCAAGGATCCAGGTGATGCCGAGCGCCACCACTACCAGACTGTGGAAGACACCCCAGGGCAGACGGTCGAGACGGGCCGGAATGGCCGTCGCTGTAATGGGCAGTGCGTCCGCTGCAGGCGGATTGGCCATCGATATCGCTCTCCAGAAGAACCCGCAGAACGAACGACAGCCCGTCTCGTCCGGTTCAATCGACCCGGCACACGATTTGGTGAGCGCCCCCGGCGATATGCGCATATGCAAAAATAACGCGCTCGCGCAGGTCCGTCATTTGACGCAGCATAAAATTCGGATGCCCCAACCTGCTTAGCAACTACCCGACATGGTCTTATCCCTGAAAATGGCCGAAGGACAATCGGCAAAGCCGGCCTGACGCGGCACCTCCCTGGGCGGCTAGGGCCCGCTCTTTCATGCTCGAAGCTTGACGTTCTGATGGGCGATCACCGCCCGCCAAAGCGACGAGCGGCATCAATCGTGAGACCCAAGCCGACGCTGCCGAACATATCGCCTGTCACAGGTCGGGCATTTGGCACATGTGCCAGGATCCGCTGACGGACCGCGGGAATCCCGGTCGAGCCGCCGGTCAGAAAGATCGACTGGATCTGCGCCAATGCGACACCTGCCGATTTCGCGCAAGCGTCGATCGCAGCCAGGATACGAGAGGTGTCGCCATGGATGGCCCGTTCCAGATCAGCGCGGCGCACCATCAGATCCACCATCGGCTCGGTTCGCAGATGCAGATGCGTTTCAGTTTCCTCCGACAGAACAATCTTGGCGGCTTCAACCTCGCCGGCAATGTGATGCCCCTTGCGATGCGAAAGGACATCGATCAGGCGGCGGATCAGTTCCGGGTGGTCCACCGAACGCATAATCGAGTGCAGATAAGAGAGATTCTGCGGCGTATAAAGGAACGGGATCTTGTGCCAGCTGGCAAGATCATGGAACAGATGCAAAGGCATCGGCAGTTTCTTCTCGCCGATCAGCGCCTTGTACCCCAGCGACGGCATTGCCTGGGCTATGCTGAAGCTGCGATCGAAATCGGTACCGCCGACATGGACGCCGCTGCGGCCGAGAATGTCCCGGCCGCGATCCGGCTGCCGCGCCCGTTCCGGCGACAGACGCGCGATGACGAAGTCGGAGGTGCCGCCGCCAAGATCGACGATCAGCGACAGCTCCTCGCCCGCCAGCGATTGCTCGTAGGCAAGCGCGGCGGCAATCGGTTCCAGCTGAGTCTCGACATGCTGGAAGCCCTGGGCCTTGGCAATCTCGATCAGTTCCGCCTCGGCCCGCCGGTCGGCTTCGTCATCCTCGTCGACGAAACGCACCGGGCGACCGAGCACCACACTGTCGATCTCGCCATCGACGCCCTGCCCCGCCAGATAGCGCTGCGCCGTCGCCTTCACCTGCCGGACGAACATGCCGATGATGTTGCGCATGGATACGTGCTTGCGCTGGATCAGCGTTGTCTCGTTGATCAACTGGCTGCCGAGGACGCTCTTCAGCGAGCGCAGCAACCGGCCTTCGGCTCCCTCGATATAGGCGGTGATGGCATCGCGGCCATAGCGGACCATGTGGTCCTCATAGTCGAAGAACACTGCGCTGGGGAGCGTGACGGCCGATTGCTCGAGCGGGCAAAGCAGTTCCCGCCCATTGAGGCTGATGCCGAGGGTCGAGTTCGAGGTGCCGAAATCCAAACCGCAATATTGCCGGGTCATTCACAATCCGATCGAGTCATTGAGGCTTCCCCGGGCGCCACAGCCGGACCGGTAAACCGCCTCGCGGCACGTGATCTCTCGATCGTCATGGCGGTACGGCGAACCAGTTTGGGATTCCTTGGAATGCGGGAGCCAGGGTTTAGCTTAGCTTTATCCCCAACTCAAGCGCCGAGAATCAGGTCCTGACATATCGTGGATCGCGCGAGCTATTCGGTCTCCTCTTGAAGGCCATGCCAGAGAGGTTGCGACCGCCGCCTTCCATTCCGGGACTTGCCGTCTCTCGGCTGCTAAGGCTAGTAATCAACGGGAACAGCAGTCAATGCGCCCTTCGATTGACTTATCGCCCCGGCTGGGCGGATGAGCACCAGATGATGGATGCCAAAGGCGGGATTGTCGATGACAGAACAAAACCAGTCCCGGGATAAGAGCGATCCTCACTTCATGCAGTCGCTGGCACGCGGCCTGCAAGTACTCGAGGCTTTCGCAGACCTGCCGCCCAGCGTCACCGTGCCTCAGCTGGCGAAAGAGACGGGCCTCGCACGCGCGGTGGTGACGCGCTGCCTGCATACTTTGGCGGCGCTTGGCTATGTCGAGGAACATGAGCGTCATTATTCGATCTGCCCGCATGTGCTGCGGCTTGCAGGCGCCTATCTCTCCGCACGCTCGCTGCCGATCATGGCACAGCCATTGCTTGAAGACTTGCGGGATTCGCTCGGTGAATCCTGTTCACTCGGCGTCCTCGATGGAGATGAGATCGTCTATGTGGCGCGCGCCTCGACGACGCGCATCATGGCGGTGTCGCTGCATGTCGGCAGCCGGCTGCCGGCCTATTGCACCTCGATGGGGCGTGTCCTGCTGGCGGCGCTGCCGCCGGATAGGCTGCAAGCGGCGCTGGGCCGCGTGACGCCGATACAGCGAACCCCGCACAGCATCACTGAGCGCGCGGCCCTGCAGCAGGCGATCATGGCGGTCGCCAGCCAGGGCTTTGCCGTGGTCGACCAGGAACTGGAGCTCGGCCTGCGATCAATCGCCGTACCCGTCCGCGACCGCGCGGGCCGGGTGGTGGCAGCACTCAATCTCGGCACCAATGCCATGCGGCTTTCCGTGAAGGACCTGAAATCGCGCGCCCTGCCACAGCTGCGCGCCGTGGCGGAAAACCTGCAGCAACTGGCCGGCTAGTTCGGCCGACGGCTCAAACCCGCTCCAGCGCCAAAGACAGGCCCTGGCCGACACCGATGCACATGGTGACCAGCGCACGGCGCCCGCCGCGGCGCTCCAGCTCATGCACCGCCGTCAGCGCCAGCCTGGCCCCTGACATGCCGAGCGGATGGCCGAGCGCGATGGCGCCGCCATTGGGGTTGACCCGGTCCTCCGCGGCATCGACGCCCAGTATCCGCAAGGAAGCAATGACCTGGGCGGCGAAGGCTTCGTTGATCTCGATCACGTCGAAATCATCGATCGTGAGACCCAGCCGCTCCAGCAGTTTCTTGCTGGCGGGAGCCGGGCCGATCCCCATGACGCGCGGCGCGACACCCGCCGTCGCCATACCGAGGACGCGCGCACGCGGCGTTAGGCCATGACGTTTTGCGGCAGCTTCGGAAGCGATGAACATCGCCGCGGCGCCGTCATTAACGCCGGAAGCGTTGCCGGCCGTGATGCTGCCATCGGCGCGCACGATCGGGCGCAATTTCGCCAGCGCTTCGGCGGTCGTATCCGCGCGTGGATGTTCGTCGCGGTCGATCGTGACATCGCCTTTGCGGCCCGCGATCGTAACGGGGATGATTTCCGCGGAAAAATAGCCGCTGTTCTGCGCCCGCGCGCAAAGGTGCTGGCTGCGATAGGCGAAGGCATCCTGATCTTCACGGCTGACGCCGTGCTCGACGGCGACATTCTCCGCCGTTTCCGGCATGGAATCGGTACCGTAACGCTGCCTCATCAGCGGATTGACGAAGCGCCAGCCGATCGTCGTGTCTTCCAATGCAGCGCCGCGCGACCAGGGTTGATCGGCCTTGGCCATGACAAAGGGCGCCCGGGTCATGCTTTCCACGCCGCCGGCGATCGCCAGATCGATCTCTCCCGCCATGATGGCGCGAGCGGCCGTGCCGACGGCATCGGCGCCGCTGGCGCAGAGGCGGTTGATCGTGGTGCCCGGGACCGTTTCCGGCAATCCCGCGAGGAGTGCCGCCATGCGGGCGACATTACGGTTGTCCTCGCCGGCCTGGTTGGCGCAGCCGAGGAAGACATCGTTGATCGCCGCCGGATCGAGCCCGCTTTGAGCGGCGATCAGCGCACGGATGGGGGTGGCGGCGAGATCGTCGGCGCGGACCTGCGCCAGCGCCCCGCCGAAACGGCCGATCGGTGTGCGCAGGGCCTCGCAAATGAAGGCGGCCGTCATGATGCAAGCTCCACGGCGAAAGCGGTGCCGGTCTTGGCCTTGACCTCGTCCAGCGATACGCCCGGCGCCAGTTCGACCAGGGTCAGACCACCCTTCGCGTTGTCGCAGGCCAAGACGGCGAGATCGGTGATGATGAGATCGACGACGCCGGCGCCGGTCAGCGGCAACGTGCAACGAGGCAGGATCTTCGGCGCGCCATCCTTGCTGACATGTTCCATCAAGACGACGATGCGCTTGACGCCGGCCACCAGATCCATGGCGCCGCCCATGCCCTTCACCATCTTGCCCGGGATCGTCCAATTGGCGATATCGCCATTCGCCGCCACTTCCATGGCGCCGAGAATGGCGATGTCGATATGGCCGCCGCGGATCATGGCGAAGCTGTCCGCCGAGGAAAAGAAGCTCGAGGTCGGCAGCTGGGTGATGGTCTGCTTGCCGGCATTGATGAGATCGGGGTCGACCTCATCGGGATAGGGAAACGGCCCCATGCCCAGCATGCCGTTCTCGCTCTGCAGGGTCACTTCGACGCCTTCCGGAATATAGTTGGCGACAAGTGTGGGAATGCCGATGCCCAGGTTGACGTAATAGCCGTCGCGCAGCTCCGCCGCCGCCCGTGCCGCCATCTGTTCGCGTGTCCAAGCCATCACGCCACCTGCCGTTCGCGTGTCGTGGCCTTCTCGACTCGCTTTTCGTAATGTGTACCTTTGATGATGCGGTCGACATAAATGCCGGGCGTATGGACCTGATCGGGATCGATCGCGCCGGCCGGAACCAGTTCCTCGACCTCGACCACGGTCACCTTGGCGGCCGTCGCCATCACTGGATTGAAATTCCGCGCCGTCTTCCGATAGATGAGGTTGCCGGCCGGATCGGCCTTCCAGGCCTTGATGATGGCAAGATCGGCCTTGAGCCAGGTCTCGCGCACATAACGCTGGCCGTCGAATTCCTCGACCGGCTTGCCTTCAGCCACCACGGTGCCGACGCCCGTCCGGGTATAGAAGGCCGGAATGCCAGCGCCGCCGGCGCGGATCCGCTCAGCCAAGGTGCCCTGGGGATTAAGCTCCAACTCCAGCTTGCCGTCGAGATAGAGCTGCTCGAACAGCTTATTCTCGCCGATATAGGAGCTGATCATCTTGCGGATCTGGCCGTTGGCCAACAGCATCCACAAACCGAAGCCATCGGCGCCGCAGTTATTGGAAATCACCGTCAGGCCCGTGACCCCCGCATTGCGAATGGCCGGAATGAGGTTCTCGGGATTGCCGGAAAGCCCAAAGCCACCCGACATGATGGTCATGCCGTCGAACAATATGCCGGCCAGGGCGCTCGCCGGGTCAGAATAGATCTTTTGTGGCACGGTCAACTCCAAAAGGTTCGATAATCGAACTAATTATCTGAATATCGAACAAACCTAGAATTGATATCGCGGCCAAGTCAAGCCACCGCACCGAAGCACCGCCATGCTGCTTCAAGTGAGGGGGCCGAAGATGTGCGATCCGGCGCTGTCGCTTATTTCAGCGCAGTCGCGAAGAAGTCCCGTGTCCGTTTATCCGCCTGGTCCGCCAGCGCCGGCACCCGGGATCCGCCCTGATGGCGGGCAAAGGCGTGATCGGCATCGTAGTCATAGATGGTCACAAGCGGATTGCCCTTCAGCCCGGCATGTATCTTCGCTTGCGCCTCGGCCGGCACAAACTTGTCCTGGGTGGCGACATGCATCAGCAGCGGCTTCTTGATATTGCCGCTCTCGCCCAGCAAGCCATCGAGGCCAACGCCGTAATAGGCGACCGTCGCGTCGCTATCGGTACGCGCCGCGGTGAGAAAGGCGAGCCGGCCGCCGAGGCAATAGCCGACGACGCCGACCTTCGCACAGCCACGCTCACGCAGCGCTTTGATCGCGGCAGCGATATCCTTGACGCCGAGATCACCATCGAAACGCTGCATCAAAGAGAGCCCTTCCTGGAACTGCTCGGGGATATCGGCGTCGAGTTCGACCCGCGGCTTCAGGCGCCAGAAAAGATCCGGAGCGATGGCGGCATAGCCCTGCGCCGTCCAGGCATCGGTCATCGCCTGAATACCCGTATTGACGCCAAGGATTTCCTGGATGACGACAATGCCGATCTTGGCCTTCTGGGGCGGTTCCGCGAGATAGGCGGCCATGGTTTCGCCGGCCTTGGCAGCAGGAATTTGGATGAAGCTTCCCATCAAATCACCTCTTTATATGAATGGAGTCGAACCTGCCGGCGCAGTCGGCATCGACCGATCGGTCGTGGAACAGCGCATATTGGCTATGACGCCTTGACGAAGGCAAGCACATCCTTGGCTAGGAAACCTGACAAGCATCACCAGGCCAAGGCACTATCCGGCAGCGAGATGAGCCCGCCTGTGCCGGCTCCACGGTCGCGCGAGGGCGCCGCGCCTGGAATGAGCTTCAGGCCTCCGCGCGGCGGCGCTCGGTCAATCCCACAAGAGACTTGCCGTCAGGATCGTTGCAGCCAGCGCCGCACAGCCGGTCCGCACATGGTTCCACATTGTCCAGCTGGTGAGATAGCGGCTCCAGAGCGCGGTAGCTTCGGGTCCCGCAGGTGCAGCGGCCAGCGCTTCGTTCAGCGGTACATTGCAGAGCATCGTCACGGCGAAGGTTCCCACCACATAGAGCAGGCCGCCGGCAATCACGCAGGCCATCTGCAGTTCGTGCCAGCGGAACGGCGCCGCGACGATGAGACCAAGGCACAGGGCGGCGGTCCCCATAAAGGTGCCGAGGAAGAGCGGATTGAGCACGGTGATGTTGATTGCCTGCATCGCGGCGACGCCCTGCTCCGCCGGCAGCCGACCGAGTGCGCGCATGACGAAGGAAGAGAAGGCAAGAAACACGCCGGCGATCAAGCCGGATCCGATCGCGGATATCAGGACCAGAACGGACAACAGGATGGCGATCATGTTTCCTCCGTCGGTTGGACATATTGTTCGCCCATTGCCGGAAGCGCATCACCCGACATCGGCCAGTCGCCAGGGCAAGGCGCCTAGGGCCACGCTGCACTCGGCGGCGAGGTGCGGTAGATCCGCCAAACATCCCTCACCACGATAAATATGAGTAACCCTCATATTGACAATGTGATAAACTCTCATATTCTATCTGGCAAGTAGAATCCTGCGGATTGATCTTGCCCAAGACGAATGCACCAAACGGCCTGCGGCAATCGAAGCCGTCATCGGCCGGCCGCCTGCCGAGCCAGCAGCGCAGCCGCGAACGGGTTGAACGCATTCTGGGGACCGCCTCGGACCTCATCGAAGCCGGCGGCTGCGATACGCTGCGCATGAGCGATATTGCTGCGCGGGCGGAGATTTCCATCGGCTCGCTTTACCAGTACTTTCCCGATAAATCGGCGATCATCCGCCGACTGGCCGAGCGGTTCAATGCGGCGGGACGGACTTGCGTGGCTGCTGAGCTGGCGCAAGTGCGGGTGGCTGGCGAACTCCAGGCGGCGCTCCGGCGCGTCACGGATGGGTATTACGCGATGTTTCTTGCCGAGCCTGTGATGCGGGATATCTGGTCCGGGACCCAGAACGACAAGGCGCTGCTGGCACTGGAAGCGGAAGACAACCGCGCCCACGGCAAGATGCTGGCGGAGACATTGATGCGCCTCCATCCGGCAGCCGACCGGAAGGAGATCAATATCTCGGCCTTCCTGCTCATGCATTTGATCGCCGCGACGGTACGGCTTGCCATCACCTTGCCGCAGCAGGAGGCGCGGAAACTGATCGAAACCTTCAAGCAGACGATTCTGGAAACGTTTCGCCTGCCTGGCAGGTCGAAAAAATAGCGATAGCGCATGCACCCACAAGCTGCGTCTCGCTCCACGCAGCCGGCGGCCCGATCACCCGGCAGAAGCGGGACCAGGCCGCCGAGGCGAATTCGTCGACTTAGAATGATCGCGCTCTAGCGGGGGACGATCTTCCGATAGAGATGCCAGGTCGCATGGCCAAGAACCGGCATGACGACGATAAGGCCAATAAACAGCGGTATCGTGCCGAGGATCAGCGCAGCGACGATGATGGCGCCCCAGGCCGCCATGATGCGCGGGTTGCGCTCGACCGCACGCATGGAAGTGCGAACCGCCGTTCCCAGACCGATATCGCGATCCAGCAGCAGCGGAAAAGAAACGACGCTGATCGACAATACCAGGACCGCGAAGAGAAAGCCCACGCCGCAACCGAAAGCAACCAAGGCAAGACCGGCCGGCGTATAAAAGATGTCGTGCAGGAAGGCGGCGATGGAAACCGGCGTGTCCGGCCCCAAGGTGAAGATATAGATCACCTCGGCCGCGGCGAGCCAAAGCAAGAAAAGCGCCATCAGAATGAGGCCCAGGACCGCAATGGGCGTGATATTCGGTGACCGCAACACGTCGAAGGCGTTGAGCCAGGTGATCTCCGCCCCCTGCTCCCGCCGGCGGCTCATTTCATAGAGGCCGATCGCCGCAAAAGGTCCGACCAGCGCAAAGCCGGATGCTAGCGGAAAGATCAGCGGCAGCATCTCGTAGCCGAAAGCCAGCCGCGCAAGCACCAGCCCAGCCACGGGGTAGATTACGCAAAGGAAAATGACGTCGGTGCGATAGGCGCCGAAATCCTTGCTTCCCTGGATAAGCGCAGCACGCAAATCCTCGATGCCGATTCGCCTGACGGCTGGCATGGGCGCGGCGAGCTTTTCCGCCTGCATCCTGTCTTCGGTTCTGAGGAGGGAACGGCCGGCAGATTCGATCGCGGCACCGGCATGCTTGACTTGGTCCCAGCCCCATTCGACGGGGTTCCGGATGGTAGAATCCATGGTCTGTCCTCCAGTCGCTGCTGCACAAACGTGAGTACGCGAGAACGCCACTAGCTGTTTGCATGAAAGACGGGACGCAAATGACCGAAGACGATGCGGCTTGTTTTGCCTTGGGCAGAATGCGCAATCCCGCATCCGGCTGCCCCGGATCGTCCAACGGGTTTAGGCCGCCGGGATACGTCATGCAAACCGTCATGAATCATAGGCCTCTGCACCTAGCCTGTCACTAGTTCGCATGAAATTGTGAATGGCGCCGAAATCGGCCGCGATCACCGCCCGTCAAAACCCCGGCAGCAGCACGGCCGCGCCATCAAGGCGCCCGGCCCGCAAGTCGGCAATTGCACGGTTCGCATCGGCAAGGGCATAGCGCGTCACATGCGTCGTCACCGGGACACGTGGCGCAAGCGCCAGGAAAGCTTCGCCATCGGCCCGCGTGAGGTTGGCCACCGATCGTAAGCTGCGCTCGCGCCACAAGATCTCGTAGGGGAATGACGGTATGGCACTCATATGAATGCCGGCACAAATCACCGTGCCGGCCGGCCGCACGGCCCGGAGTGCCGCCGGCACCAGCGCGCCGACCGGCGCGAAGATGATCGCCGCATCAAGTTCGCTCGGCGCCATCTCATCGGAGCCGCCGGCCCAGACGGCACCAAGCCCGCGAGCGAAGGCCTGCGCCGCCTGGTCGCCCGGCCTGGTGAAGGCATAGACCTCGCGCCCCTCGAACCGCGCCACCTGGATCAGGATATGGGCGGCAGCACCAAAGCCATAGAGGCCGAGCCGCTTCGCCTCGCCGATCTGCCGATAGGCACGATAGCCGATCAGCCCGGCGCAAAGAAGCGGCGCCGCCGCGGCATCGTCGTAGCTCTCCGGGATGGGAAAGCAATAGCGTGCGTCAGCAACGCAGAACTCCCCGAAGCCGCCATCGATGTCATAACCGGTGAAACGCGCCGTAGGGCAGAGGTTTTCCCGGCCGGCACGGCAATAATCGCAATGGCCACAGGTCGCGCCCAGCCAAGGAATGCCGATCCGCTGGCCGATATCGAGGCCTGACACCCCGGCGCCGATCCCGATCACTCTACCAACCACTTCATGGCCCGGCACGAGATCCGGCTTCGGATGGGCCAGGTCCCCGTCCAGGATATGCAGGTCCGTCCGGCAGACCGCGCAGGCAGCGACCTTCACCAGAACCTGCCCCTGCCCCGCTTCCGGCATCGGCCTGTCCGCCAGGACGAGCTGGTCGCCCGCCGATCCGCAACCGGCCGCCGGATCGTCCGGAACCTCATTTGTTGCCGATTTGTTGAAAATCATGGCGCGCATGGTGCGGCTGTCTCTCGTGCGTCTGTTATCGACACGGCTAATTCGGGCATTCCCGTTAGCTTGCGACGCAATCCTGCCAGCGCGGCGGAATGGCTTTCTTGCGCTGGATCAAAGCAGCGACGGCCCGTCCTGGCAGAATTGGAGGGCAATTCAAGGGATCATCATGAGTGGTCGATGTCTCGGCTTCTATAATCTGATCCGTCAATAAGGAGGTATGTCATGGCAAATGCACCTGTTGAAGTGAAAAAGACTGCACCAGCCCCTGCCGATTACTGGCAGAATCTGCGGCGTGAATTTGATGACATGTTCGAGCGCATGGGGATGCGCGGCGGTTTCCCTTCCTGGCCGACGCTGTTCGAGCGCGACCCGGCCTGGCGCTTGGGATCAAGCCTCAACCTGCCGTCGCCGGCGGTTGATATCGCCGAAGGCGAGAAGGCCTACAAGATCACGGCTGAACTGCCCGGCTTGAAGACCGAGGACATTTCGGTCTCACTCAGCGAGGACATGCTGACCCTGCGCGGTGAGAAGCGCCAGGAACATGAGGAAAAGCAGGCCAACCGCCACCTTTCCGAGCGCATTTACGGAGCGTTCGAGCGCAGCTTCAGCTTGCCTGCCGGCGTCGACCGCGACGCCATCACCGCCGAATTCAATAACGGCGTCTTGACACTGACCTTGCCCAAATCCGCGACATCGCAGAGCCAGGTCCGCAAGATCGACGTCAAGGCTGCCTGATCGACGCCTATCCAGCGATGCATATCGAAAGCTGGACGGAATCTCTTATTGCCGGTGCGACCCGCATCATCCCGCGGATCGCACCGCATATGGGCGGCTCGCAGCGGCAGTGAACTGCTGGTGCATCTGGCAGTGTCCCCCTGCCAGGGCACCGCGGGCCGCCTATCAACAAACAGAAGGAAAACTTATGTCGACGCATTATCATGCTATCCTGTGGATCGATCATCATGAAGCTCGGATCATCCACTTCAATGCGACGGAAGCTGACGAAAACGTTATCCATCCCAGTCATCCACCGCGGCATCTGCATGCCACAGCGGGCAGCGCCAGCGGCACGCATCAGCACGGGGACAAGGCTTTCTTCCATGATGTCGCCAATGAGCTGCGATCCGCTCATCTTTTTCTCGTGGTCGGCCCATCGACGGCGAAGAACGAGTTCGTCACCTATCTCGAAAACAACAATCGCGATCTGCTCGGCAAGCTCGATGAGGTGAAGGCCATGCAGCATGTGAGCGACAACGAGCTGGTCGCTGCCGGCCGGCGGCACTTCAAATCAGCCGATCGCATGCGCGCGCAGATCGGCTGACCGTATTCCGACCGTATCCCTGCTAGGAAACGTCTAGGACTTGCGTGAAGCGGCTGGATAGGGAATGACTCATCGCCAATCCATCCAGCCGCGCCTCTTCAGGCCGGCGCGAAAGAGTAAGTGAACTGGACCCATGGATCGCAAGACGCATATCAATTTCTGGTATATTGCCGCGGCCGTCATCGCCGTTCTTTTCATCCAGAGCTATCTCTCGCGCCTAGCCCAAGTCGAGAACATTCCCTACAGCCAGTTCCAGACCTTGCTGAAAGAGAATGCGATCGACGATCTGACGGTGGGCAGGGACACCATTACCGGCACCTTTCGTAAACCGGCTGATCCGCAGCGCAAGCAGTTCTCAACCACTCGCATCGATCCCCAGATTGCCGATGAGCTCGCCAAGGCCGGCATCAAATATCAGGGCGTAACCGACAACAGCCTGCTCTCGACCATTCTGTCCTGGGTCGTGCCGACGCTGTTCTTCTTCGGCATCTGGATGTTCCTGATCCGTCGCATCGCCGGCCAGTCCGGTTTCGAAGGCGGCCTCATGAGTATCGGCAAGAGCCGGGCGAAGGTCTATGTCGAGACCGATGTGAAGATCACTTTTGCCGACGTTGCGGGCGTCGACGAAGCAAAAGACGAGCTGAAGGAAGTCGTCGACTTCCTGAAAGACCCGGTCAGCCATGGCTATCTCGGCGCCAAGATTCCGAAGGGCGTTCTGCTGGTCGGTCCGCCCGGCACCGGCAAGACGCTGCTGGCGCGGGCGATCGCCGGCGAGGCCGGCGTGCCGTTCTTTTCCATCAGCGGCTCAGAATTCGTCGAGATGTTCGTCGGCGTCGGCGCCGCGCGGGTACGCGATCTCTTCGAGCAGGCGCGCAAGAAGGCGCCGGCCATCATTTTCATCGATGAATTGGATGCGCTTGGCCGCGCGCGCGGCGCCTTCTCGCTGGGTGGTCATGACGAGAAGGAACAGACGCTGAACCAGTTGCTGGTGGAACTGGACGGCTTCGATTCCACCTCCGGCATCATCCTGCTGGCGGCCACCAACCGGCCGGAAATTCTTGATCCGGCGCTACTCCGGTCGGGGCGCTTCGACCGGCAGGTCCTGATCGACCGGCCCGACAAGAAGGGACGCCGCGACATCCTCGCTGTCCATACCCGCAAGGTCAAACTGAGCAGCGACGTGCAACTGGAGGAGGTGGCGGCTCTCACGCCCGGCTTTACCGGCGCCGATCTCGCCAACCTCGTTAACGAGGCGGCGCTGATCGCAACGCGCCGCAGCGCCGAAACCGTCTCGCTGGCGGATTTCACCTCCGGCATCGAGCGCATCATCGCCGGCCTGGAAAAACGCAATCGCTTGCTCAATCCGCATGAGCGCGAGGTCGTCGCCCATCACGAAATGGGCCATGCCTTGGTCGCCATGGCGCTGCCGCAGACCGATCCCGTGCACAAGATTTCCATCATCCCACGCGGGATCGGATCGCTCGGCTATACAATTCAGCGGCCCATCGAGGATCGTTTCCTGATGACCCAGACGGAATTGAAGAACAAGCTCTGCGTGCTGCTGGCCGGCCGCGCCGCGGAGAGCGTCGTGTTCGAGGAGATTTCGACCGGCGCGGCGGATGACATCAAGAAGGCGACGGACATCGCCCGCAGCATCGTCACCCGCTACGGCATGGAACCGAGCCTGGGCAACGTCGCCTATGAAAGCGAGACCTCGCCCTATCTGCAGCCGGTCGCCGCCGCCATGCCGGACAATTCAGCATCCTATAGTGAGATAACGGCGGACAAGATCGACGAAGCCGTGCGGCGAATCATCGACGAGGCCTTCGCGCGCGCCAAGGCATTGCTGCAGGATCACCGCGAGGTCCTGTTGGAGGGAGCCCAGCTGCTCTTGCAGAAGGAGACCCTCGACAAGGACGCGCTCAAGCCGTTCACGGAGCGCATGCGGGCTTCCATCGCTCCCTCTCCCACCCCGGCAATGAGCGGCACCGCGACGAAAGCAGCAGGTGTGGCGCGTTGAGTTGCACGCCTGGCCGCGATATCGGCGGTTGCGTGCTTTGGCGCCGGCGTCGAAGCTTTCAATCGGACGCCGATCAGCGGACGAAAATTCCCACCGGCCGCCGTCAGGCGGCCGGTGGGGCGCATACTTAATCCAGAGATGACAACCGATCGCCGGTCAGCTCGATTTCAGGCTGTTGAAGTCGAAAGGCAATGACCGCAGCCTCTTGCCGGTCGCGGCGAAGATCGCATTGGAGACCGCCGGGGCGACCGGCGGCACGCCGGGTTCGCCGATGCCGGTCGGGGCCTCGGCCGAGGGAACGATATGGACCTCGACCTTCGGCATGTCCGACATGCGCAGCGGCTCATAGGTGTCGAAGTTTGCCTGATCAACAACACCATCGGTAAAGGTGATCTTGTTGCGCAAGGCGGCACCCAGGGCATAACCGGCCCCGCCTTCGACCTGGGCGGCGATGACATCCGGGTTGACGGCGACACCGCAATCCACCGCGGCGACGATGCGGTCGACCTTGACCGAACCATCACCCTTGACCGACACCTCGGCCACCATGGCGACATAGCTGCCGAAGCTTTCATGCACGGCAATGCCGCGGCCTTTGCCCGCCGGCATCTTGCCCTTCGACCAGCCGGCCTTCTCGGCCGCCAGTTTCAGAACGGCGGCATGACGTGGATGCTCCTTCAGCATCGCCAGACGATAGGCGACCGGATCCTGCCCCGCCGCATGGGCGAGTTCGTCCATCATCACCTCGACCGCCTGGGCGGTATGGGTATGCCCGACCGAGCGCCACCACAAGGTGGTGATCGGCGAGTCCGTGCGCTGCCAGTCCACCATGAGATTGGGAATGGCATAGGGCATGTCGGCCACCCCTTCGACCGCCGTCGAATCGACGCCGTCCTTGACGGCAAAGCCCTCGAAGGCAGTGCCGAACATGAAGGACTGGCCGACCAGGCGGTGCTGCCAGGCGATCAGCTTGCCCTTCTCATCCAGGCCCGTCTTGATGGCGTGGTAGAACATCGGCCGATAGCGCCCGCCCCGAATGTCGTCTTCCCGGCTATAGATGAGATGAACCGGATATTTGCCGCCGGTCGCCTTCAGGATCGCTGCTGCTTCGCCGAAGTAATCGCCATTCGGCGTGGCACGACGTCCGAAGGAGCCGCCGGCCCAGATGGTGTTGATCGTCACCTGTTCCGGCTTGAGGCCGAGCGTCGCCGCCACCGTTGCCTGCTCGACGGTCTGGAACTGCGAGCCGGCCCAGGCTTCGCAAGTCCCGTCCGGTTTCATCTCAAGGACACAGTTGAGCGGCTCCATCGGCGCATGGGCGAGGTAGGGGAATTCGAATTCCGCCTCAACCACCTTGGCCGCCTTGGCAAAGGCCGCATCGGTATCGCCGGCTTTGAAGGCGACGACGCCGGGCTTCGCCGCCAGCGCCTTGTAATCCGCCATCATGGCAGCCGACGAACGCTTCTCCGCCTTGCTGTCGTCCCATTCGACCTTCAGCGCGTCGCGCCCCTGCATGGCCGCCCAGCTGTTCTCGGCAATGACGGCGACACCCTGCGGCACGGTCACCACGTCGATCACGCCGGCGATCTTGCGGGCATCGGCATCGTTGACCGATTTTACGGTGCTGCCGAAATGTGTCGGGCGCATCATCGCCGCCGTCTTCATGCCGGGGCGACGGATATCCAGCGAATAGATCGCCTTGCCGGTGGTCTTGATGACGGAATCCAGCCGCGGCACGCGGGTTCCGATCAGCGTGAAATGCTTCGCGTCCTTCAGCTTGACATCGGTCGGGATCGGCAAGGCCGCAGCCGCCGCGGCGAAATCGCCGAAATGGCCGGTCTTGGCGGTGCCATGGGCGATGACGCCCTTCTTCACCGTGATCTCGCTTGCCGGCACGTTCCAGGCCTTGGCGGCGGCTGCCACCAGCATGGCCCGGGCGGCAGCGGCAGCGCGGCGCAACTGCATCCAGGAATTGGCTGTCGAGGTGGAGCCGCCGGTCCCCTGCACCGACCCGAAGAACAAGTTGTTATAGAGCTTGGCATCGGCCGGTGCGAAAGTGGTCGTCATTTGCGCCCAATCGGCATCCAGCTCATCGGCGACGATGGTGGCGAGGCCGGTCGTGATGCCCTGGCCCTTGTCGAGATGCTTGACGATGACGGTGACGGTATTGTCGGCATCGATCTTGATGAAGGCATTGGGCATCGGCGGATCATTGGGGGTCGCCGCCTGGGCCTTGCCCGCGAAGGGCAGATAGGTGGCGATGATCAGCGCCGTCGACGCGCCGGCCGATACTTTGAGGAAGCCGCGGCGGCTGGTGGCGAGATCGGAGGCGCTCACGCTGGCGGCGACATCGGCCGGCAACGCGCGAAGACTGGTCAACATATGCATATGCGCCTCCCTCAACCCAACATGGTAGATGCTTCGTGGATCGCAGCGCGGATGCGCTGATAGGTGGCGCAGCGGCAGACATTGCCGTCCATCGCCGCCTCGATATCGGCATCGCTCGGCTTCTTGTTGCTGTTGAGCAGGCCGATCGCCGACATGATCTGGCCGGACTGGCAATAGCCGCATTGCACCACATCGAGCTTCTGCCAGGCGGTCTGCACCGCCTTGGCAACATCGGCCGCGGGACCTTCGACGCTGGCGACGCCTTCGATGGTGGTGATCTTCTTGCCGACGGCGTCGCCGACCTGGGTCTGGCAGGAGCGTGTCGGATCGCCGTCGAGATGCACCGTGCAGGCGCCGCAGAGCGCCTGGCCGCAGCCGAATTTCGTACCGGTCATGTTGAGGATGTCGCGAATGACCCAGAGCAACGGCATTTCCGCCGGCGCGTCGACCTGATGGGTCTGGCCGTTGATTGAGAGCTCAATCATCTGATTCTCCCTATGTTGGCCGGCTGCCGGATCATCCGCCCGGCGGCCGGAGAGTAATTTTATGTCCGTAATTTTATGTCGGCCGCCGCTGCACCCCGCGGCAGAGACGACGAAAACCAGGGGAAGAGCCCAAGGCGTGACGCCCAGGGATTCACTGGCGATTTGGAAAGGTCATTTTTCGGGCAGTCTTTTTCGATCGATGGTTAATGTTAGTGAGTTCCTATCAAGTTGCAAGGCCAAGCGAGCAATAGATGTAGGAACGGGCGGACAATTCATAGGATTAGGCAACGGGACAGCGGCTCGGTCGTCCGCAAAGGCCGGCCTTTGAATCGCTATCGTCAAAAATTGCGTGCATTCCCGACCCGGCGGAAAACGCCCCGCCGCGGGTGACCCGGATCGAAAACGGTGCCGCGCGGCCATGCGGCGAATCATGCCGGCCGTGCAAGGCGACTAGCCCGGCGCAACCGTCTTCGCTATAAGACCGGCGGCTCGCGCATCCGCGGCGGATGCGCCTTTTGACGATAGTGTGCCTGCAATGAAAGTAGCAGTTCTCGGCGGTGGCGTGATCGGCACGTCGACCGCCTATTATCTGGCCAAATCCGGCCATGAGGTAACGGTCATCGACCGCCAGCCGGCCACCGCGCTGGAGACCAGTTTCGCCAATGCCGGCCAGGTCTCGCCGGGCTATTCGGCGCCCTGGGCGGCCCCCGGCCTGCCGATCAAGGCAATCAAATGGCTGTTCATGCGCCATCGGCCGCTGGTGATCTGGCCGCAGGCCGATCCCGCCTTCTGGCGCTGGACCATCGCCATGCTGATGAATTGCACCAGCGAATGTTACGACCGTAATAAAAGCCATATGGTGCGGATCGCCGAATACAGCCGCGACTGTCTGAAGGCCCTGCGTGCCGAGACCGGCATCGGCTATGACGACCGCGCGCTCGGCACCTTGCAGCTGTTCCGCAAGCAGGAGCAGCTCGACGCCTCGGCCTCGGATATCGCCATCCTGCAGCGCTTCAACGTGCCCTATGAACTGCTCGACCGCGACGGCTGCATCGCCCGCGAACCGGCCCTGGCCCAGGTCGGCGAGAAGATCGTCGGCGGCCTGCGCCTGCCGGGCGACGAGACCGGCGACTGCTTCAAGTTCACCCAGCGCCTTGCCGCCCTGGCGCAGCAGGCGGGTGTGGCCTTCCGCTACAACACCACCATCCAGGGCCTCGATCACGACGGTCAGCGGATCACCGGCATTCGCACCGATCACGGCATCGTCACCGCCGACCATTACGTGGTCGCCTTCGGCAGCTATTCGCCGCTGCTCCTGAAGCCGCTCGGCCTCAGGCTGCCGATCTATCCGGTGAAAGGCTATTCGCTGACCGCCAAGCTCATCGACGAGAGCAAGGCGCCGGTCTCGACGGTGATGGACGAGACCTACAAGATCGCCGTGACACGGCTCGGCGACCGCATCCGCCTCGGCGGCACGGCGGAACTCGCCGGCTATAACCTGAAGCTGCGGGCACCCCGCCGCGCCGCGCTGGAACATGTGCTGACCGATCTCTTCCCCGGCGGCGGCGAGGTCGCAACCGCGATGTTCTGGACCGGGCTCCGGCCGATGACGCCGCATGGCTCGCCGATCATCGGGCCGACGCGCTATCTCAATCTGTCGCTCAATACCGGCCATGGAACATTGGGCTGGACCATGGCGGCCGGTTCGGGACGGGTGCTCGCCGATCTCATTTCCGGCCGCAAGCCGGAGATCGATTTGACCGGCCTGACCTTCTAATCCTGCGCAGGGGTTCGCGATTCCGGCATCGGATATTCATAAAATTCGATGCCGAATGCGAAAAACCTCGATTTTTCGGCCATTTCTGCAGCGAATCACTGCTTTGCTTCTTGACCTTGAGCCACAAGCATCGCTCAAATGGGCCAGTGGTGAGAGAATCGGATATAGAGAGAAGCGCGCTATCGTGACCGGGTCCCCCGAGTCGCGATAAGCCGTGACAGAATAGTCGATTGCATCAGCTGACTGCCGACCGTATCGGCATGGCAGTCGCGATCATCACGGCGGCAGAGGCCAATAAGCGGCCTCTGCGACAGGGAGGAAAGATCTACGCGCAGGCTGCATTCGCCCAGACTGGATTTGCGCAGACTCGGGCCGGTTATGTATGGTTGTTGCGTGATTCTTTGAATTTGCACTTACTCTAGAGGAGATATCCACAGTCATGGCACTCAAAGCGAAGACCGCTCCCAAGGCAGCGGCGAAGACCGAAAAGAAGGCCCCGGCGGCCACCATCACGCTGAAGCAGATCGCGGCCGAGCTCGCTGCGTCGCATGAGATTCCGAAGAAGCAGTCGGAAGCCGTGCTCAACGACATGATCGCGCTGGTGGTGAAGAACCTGAAGAAGGGCACCCGTATCCGCATCGCCGGCCTCGGCATCCTGCAGGTTCGCAAGCGCGCCGCCCGCATGGGCCGCAACCCGGCGACGGGCGAAGCCATCAAGATCAAGGCGAGCAAGAAGATTGCTTTCCGCGCCGCCAAGGAGCTGAAGGAAGCGATCTGATCGCCCTTCGCGACTTCGGTTGCAAGAGATCAAGGCGGTGCCACTGGCACCGCCTTTTTCGTTGCGTGCTTTCAGGAGCTCACGCCGCCTCGGCGCCGTAATAGAGCGTTACGGTGTGGCGGGCTTCGGCGAAGAACAGCCAGCGCTCGGTGAGGATGCCGGCAGCATTGCAGGCCACCGCCAGCAACAGCGCCAGGAAAGCCGGCAAGACCGGCAGCAGCAGCGCCAGCAGGGTGAGCAGCAGCGGGGCGGCGAAGCCCAGCGCCAGGGCGATACGGCGCAGCTTCAGGGCATGCTTGCGGGCGATCTGGAAGCCCATCTCGCGCTGCAGATAGTTTTCCGATGTATGCGGGGCGGCGAAGAGATGCACCTGGCCGGGGCCGCCGAGGCCGGTCGCGGTGCCGGCGGTGGAGACCGTCCGTTCATTGTCGATACTGCGCCAATAGGCGAGCTTCACGGCAGCCGCCAAGGCCAGGCAGACGACGGCGATCCACAGGGCCGCATTCCCTTCGCCGAACCCCGTCGCCAGGCAGCCGAGCCAGAGCGCGCCGCTGGCAAGGCCGATCGATAGATAGCCCGGCAGCGTCAGGGGGTGGCGCCAGCGGCGGATCGGCTTCAGCGAGGCATAGATCATCGCCGTGCAGAGGATGGTGAGAAGCGCGCAGAGCGCCGTCAGCAGCGCCGCCCAGGGCAGGACATGAGCGTAGAATACCCAGCCGATGGCGGTGAGGCCCGCCGGGATATAAGTGACGACCGCCATCACCCCTTCGCGCGACAGCCAGGAGCTGCGCCATTGCGAGAAGGCGCGCCAGGCGCGTTCAGGATGGCCGAGATGCGCGGTCGAGGAAAGCAGCCCGGCCGTCACCATCATGAGCGCCCAGGCAAAGCCCGCGAAGCCGAACCAGCGATCGCCGGGCAACTGCCCCGTGGCGCCCAGCAGCCCCAGCCAGACCAGCAGGCCATAGCCGCCGCCCGAGGCGGTGGTGAAGAAGATGACGGAATAGGCTGGATGCATGGAGGGCCTTAACGCGAGAGCAGGTTGTCAACCCAGCGCAGGAAGGGGCTGAGCTTGACGGAGGCAGGTTCGGGCGCCACGGACTTGGCGGCGGCTGTTGTCTTGGCAGCAGGGGCAGCCGCGGCGTTGCCCTCGCCATTGCGCCGGCGCGGCGGCAGGTATTTGTTGGCGGGCTTGTAGCCCAGTTCCGGCATCAGGTCATAGCCGCCGCGCGCCTTGACCAGCTGCGAGACTTCCGAGGTGGGATCGCCGAGATCGCCGAAATGCCGCCCCGAGGTGGGACAGGTGGCGACGCAGGCCGGCACGCGCTCGATCTCCGGCAGGTTGTCGTTATAGATGCGGTCGATGCAGAGCGTGCATTTCTTCATCACGCCGACATCCTCGTCGAATTCGCGGGCACCGTAGGGGCAGGCCCAGGAGCAGAGCTTGCAGCCGATGCAGAGATCCTCGTTGACCAGGACGATGCCGTCCTCGGCGCGCTTATAGGAAGCGCCGGTCGGGCAGACGGTGACGCAATCCGGTTTCTCGCAATGCAGGCAGGATTTCGGGAAATTGACGGTGCGGCCGCAGCCTCCATCAAGACCGCCCTCGCCGCCGATGGCGCCCTCGACCTCGAAAGTATGGATGCGGTTGAACCACACGCCGCTGGGCTTGGCGCCATAGGCATTGAGATCGGTCAAGGGCGCCATATGGCCGCCGGTATTCCATTCCTTGCAATTGACGGCGCAGGCATGGCAGCCGACGCAGGTATCGAGATCGATGACGAGGCCGAGCTGGCGCGGGCTGGAACCGGCGGGCAAGGAGGTCATGGCTTCCGCCCCTTGCCCTTGCGGAACCACTGGCCGTAGCGCAGATGCCGCTCCGGCCGCTGCAGCGGCGGCGTCAGCGGCGCGAAGGAGGGTTCCGTTGCTCCCGCCTCTTCCGGCGTACATTTCACGATCCGCACCTTGAGGTCATACCAGGCGGCCTGGCCGGTGACCGGATCGGCATTGGCGTAGCGATAGCCGTCTTCGCGCGGCGGCAGCAATTCCGAGATCACGTGATTGAGCAGGAAGCCGCGCCTCGCTTCCGAGGCATCCTGGTCGAGGTTCCAGGCCCCCGCCCTTTTGCCGATCGCGTTCCAGGTCCAGACGGTATCGGCATTGACGCCGTCCATCAGCTGCAGCGGCGCCTTCACGCGGCCATGCTCGCTTTCGACCCAGACCCAGTCGCCATCGGCAAGGCCGAGGCGCCGCGCGGTATGGCGGTTGATATAGAGCTTGTTGTCGCCCTGGATCTGGCGCAGCCAGGCATTCTGCGAGCCCCAGGAATGGTACATATGCATCGGCCGCTGGGTCAGCGCATGCAACGGATAATCCGCCTCCCGTGCATTCTGGCCGAAGGGCGGATACCAGACCGGCAGCGGATCGAAATGCGCCTTCAGGCGCCCGCGTTCGGCTTCCGGCGGCTGGCGCTCGCCATGGCCCTCGGCCGCGAGGCGGAAGCGCTGGAGCGGCTCGCTATAGAGCTGCAGCACGATCTGCTCCGGCTTGTCCATCAACCCCATCTCGATCGCCCAGGCGAAATAATCGCTGTTGCCGTGGCGATAATATTTGGCGCTGTCGGGAATCTCCGCCCGCCAGAAGCAGCCATTGTCGATATAGCGCTGCAGCTGATCGGGATTGGGCTCGCCCTTGCCGTGTTTCGATCCATCGGCGCCGCGCCAGCCGGCCAGCATGCCGATCCCCGGCCGGCGCTCATGCTTCACCATGTAATCCTTGAGCCCGCCGGGATAGAGCGGCCTGCCCTCGCCGTCCACCATGCCGGGCAGTTTCAGCCGGGCGCCGAGATCCAGCAGCACGTCCTGGAACGGCCGCACGTCGCGATCCAGCGGCATGATCGGCTGGCGGATCGAATCCGCCATGCCGTCGGCATCGCAGATCGGCCGGTCGAGGAGCGAGATGCAGTCATGGCGCTCGAGATAGGTGGTGTCCGGCAGGACGAGATCGGCATAGGCCACCGTCTCCGAGAAGAAGGCGTCGGCATAGATGATATGGGGGATGCGGTACTCGCCCGTGGCCTCATCCTTGTCGCTCAGCATCTGCATGGTGCCGGCGGTATTCATCGACGAATTCCAGGCCATGTTGGCCATGTACATGAAGAGCGTGTCGATGGGATACGGATCGCCCTTCCAGGCATTGTGGATGACCATATGCATCATGCCATGGGCGGCGATTGGCGCCTCCCAGGAATAGGCCTTGTCGATGCGGCACGGCCGCCCCTCGGCATCGATCAGCAGATCCTCCGGCCCTTGCGGGAAGCCGAGCGGCGGGCCGCCCAGCGGCTTGCCGTTGACGCAGGCCGCACTTGGCTTGACCGGCGGCGGCACCGGGCGGGGAAAGGGCGGCTTGTAGCGGAAGCCGCCGGGGCAATCGATCGAGCCCAGCAGCATCTGCAGCAGGTGAATGGCGCGGCAGGTCTGGAAGCCGTTGGAATGGGCAGAGACCCCGCGCATCGCATGCATGGCGACCGGACGGCCGATCACCTTGTCATGCTGGCGGCCGGCCCAATCGGTCCAGGCGATCGGCAATTCGATCTGCTGCGCGAAGGCGGCCTCGGCCAGCTCGCCGGCGATGCGGCGGATGCTCTCGGCGGAGATGCCGGTCAGCGCGGCGACATTCTCCGGCGCATAGGCCGGATCAAGATAGGCGCTGGCCATCAGGTCGAAGACCGGCCGCGCGGTGCGCTTCTCGCCATTGGTGCCATCCGCCAGCGTCACTGCGCCGGTCAGCTGCGGCCTGACCTCGGGCAAGAGGGCGCTGACCGGTCGGCCGGCGATGGTGTCGAAGCAGAGCGGCTCACCCTTCTCGTTGCGGGCGAAGAGGCCGTGCTCGGGGCTGCCAGGCGCGTCGATGACCAGCCAGGGCGCGTTGGTGTAGCGCACCAGGAAATCGAGATCGATGCTGTCCTGCCGCAGCAATTCATGCACCAGCGAGAGGACGAAGAGCCCGTCCGTGCCCGGCGTGATGCCGAGCCATTCATCGGCGATGGCGGAATAGCCGGTGCGGACGGGATTAACCGAGACGAATTTCGCCGCCGGTTTTCCTAAAGCGTCCTTGCGGCCCTTCAAGTGTCCGAGGCCGATCTTGATCGGGTTGCTGTCATGGTCCTCGGCGACGCCGAACATCATGAAATACTTGGTGCGGTGCCAGTCCGGCTCGCCGAATTCCCAGAACGAGCCGCCGATGGAATAGAGCCCGCCCGCCGCCATGTTGACCGAGCAGAAGCCGCCATGGGCGGCGTAATTGGGGGTGCCGAATTGCGTCGCCCACCAGCCGGTCAGCGCCTGGCTCTGGTCGCGGCCGGTGAAGAAGGCGAGCTTCTTCGGGTCGGTGGCGCGGATGTCGCCCAGCCAGTCGACGGCGAGCGACAGCGCCTCCTCCCACTCGATCTCCTTGAATTCGCCCGCCCCGCGCTCGCCGACGCGCAGCAAGGGCTTGCGGAGTTTCGCCGGCGAGTTCTGCGTCATGATGCCGGCGGAGCCCTTGGCGCACAGCACGCCCTTGTTCACCGGATGATCGCGATTGCCCTCGATATAGCGGATCGAGCCGTCCTTCAGATGGACCTTGATGCCGCAGCGGCAGGCGCACATGTAGCAGGTGGTGGTGGCGACGCGGTCACCGATTTCCGGCGAGGTCTCGACGACCTCTTCCCCGGCCCGCTCGGGCGGCGCGACAAAGCGCTCCATGTGTTCTCCCACTCGCAATCTGCGATACGCCGCAGCACAGGCACTGACGCTCTTCCGGCGCCGGGTCGTGCTGACGGTCTTCATCCCAGCCCGCGACGCCGCCGGAAACGCTCACCGCGGCGGCCCGAGTCACGGCCTCACTTGTCTATACAAGATTACGGCGATTCTTGTGTGAAATTAACGACGGCAAGACAGAGGAATTAGAGCCACCAGCAGCCAATCCGTTGGCACACCGTATTTTTCATTCCTCTTGGCACCTACGCAGAGTTGGAGTATACATATTCGTGTATCCGTGTATCTGTGTTTTTCTGAGAGGCCCTAAATGGCGTTAAAAGATCTAGTTTCAAAGCGGGCTGCTTTAACGGAAGGGGCAATCGAAGAAATCATCTCGAGTTACGTTCGCTTTGACCCGGAAGAGAGAGTTGTCATCTTTACGCCGAATGCCTCCGGCCTGCAGAACCGAGCACGCATTCTCGTATATTTGGTGGCGCTACAAGGTTGGCCATTTGTAAGCGATGAGGAAATCCCGATTGACGCCAAACCCTCTGAAATCGAGGAGCATATCGGAATTCAAGGGGGCACTCTTCGACCGATCCTGAAAGAACTTAAGGATCGCCATATCGTCTCGGAGCGAAATGGCCGATATTTCGTTCGACCAGCGTCACTCGAAGCAATAAAGGCCGAGTTCGGCACCTCGGGCAAAGATACTTCTGCATCTAACCGGATTGTGCGGGTTCGCAAGCGTCTAAATCATGACCAAAAGCAAGTGGTGGCCCCAAATCAAACGGAAGAGGTTAAGGAATCCGCTCGACGTAAACAGATAAAAAAAACAGGGAACCTTAAAGATCGCTTCATCAAATGGATCGCAGACGGGTTCTTTGACGCCCCTAAGACGCTATCTGACGTGCAGAAGCGCTTTCACAAGGAAGGTCTCATCGTTCCTCGTACCAGTGTACCCAAGTATCTTCTTCAAGCAGTGAGATCAGGTGAGCTAGTTCGCGAGGAAAAGGAAGTTAATCAACGTCGCGTCTGGATTTATCAGCGAGAGAAATAAGAGATGAGCAACGCGGCATCTCGTTTTTATGATCGGGTCAAAGCAAAGATACATAGAGAAACGGACCTTGCCGATTTCTTTGTCTATCACATCACCATCGAATTGAAGAATGAAGCCGCAAAAGTGCAAGGTGTTAGGGCCTGCTATGAAGCATGCGACCTTTTTGCGCCGAGTTGGCTTGCCTCGCATTTTTCTAACGTATTGAAATCGGTTCCAAGACGCTTTGTAAAAACTAGCGTTGGCTACCGTCTTGAAAATAGAAGGCGAGAGCAGATTGCAGACCTCATAGGTGAAGTGTCAAATGACAAGCAGGAAAGCCACCACCTAAATCGCCTCGAGAAATTAATCCCGGTTGGCCCAAAGCGTGATTTTCTGAATGAGACGGTTAACTGCTATGGCATAGGGGCAAATCGAGCAGCGATAGTCATGTGCTGGAATCTGGCCCTGCATCACCTTCAAGAATACGTTCTGGCCCATGACCTCGCCGCATTTAATAAAGCATTGGCTTTGAACACAGATAAGCGTGTGAAGATTAGCCAAGTCACAAAGCGTGATGATTTCACGGAAATGCCGGAAGGCAAGTTCCTCGAGTTTTGCCGCACGGCAAGAATCATGACATCGGGGATGTTTAAAAAGATGGAACATCGCCTAGATGAACGCAATTCCGCCGCGCATCCGTCAGGCGTAGTGATTCCCCGATCGCTGACAGAGTCGTATATCGAAGATCTCGTAGAAAATGTCGTTCTCAAATTTGTTGTCTAATCGGCGGTAAACTTAGCCTGCCGGGGTAGGTGATCGTTGTTTAGATTGTCTGAGCAAGAAGTTCAATGGGGCTTTGAGGCAATTGAGCACCATGGATATAGCACGCTGCTGCCTGCGATGCCCGAATGGCTTGTCGTTCGGGCGAATTGGAGCCAGTTGCGGCCGGAGATAGCTGCAATAGATTTAGATTTATATCATCCTTTCCAGCCTTTGAGAGTCTATGCTCCGAAAAACCGAGCCACAGTTCGCGTCGTGAGCTTATTACACCCTATTGACCTAATTATTTACACTGCCCTCACCCTAATCGTTATAGCCGATATTGAAGCCAACAGAGTTCCTCTTAGAAGACGAATTGTGTTTTCTTATAGGGCTGAAAGTCGAGCGCCCAATCGACTGTATGGCACGGCAAATAACTTTTCGATGTTTAGAGAGCGGCTCGACGAAAGAAGTAGCCGCGAAGCAATTAGGTATGTTGCCATTGCAGACATCGCAGATTTCTATCCACGAATCTATCAGCATAGGCTGGAGAATGTTATCGAATCGAGTTCGCAAAGCGCCAGGACACGAGACGTTGCTCGTGTACTTGTAAAGAAGCTGATTTCTAATTTATCCGGCAAGAATAGTTACGGAATTCCGGTTGGACCTTATGCTTCACGCGTACTGGCAGAAGCAGTTCTAATTGACGTCGATTCATATCTAATTTCTGAAGGTCTCGATTTTATACGGTGGGTAGATGACTATTACTTTTTTACTCGAACCGAACAACAGGCTCAGGAAATACTTATCTCTCTTGCTCAGAGACTGTACGATAGGCAAGGACTTACTTTATCTGCTTTAAAAACAAAAATTCAAACTAAAGATATTTTCAGACGGCGTTTCGTTCCCGATCCAAATAGAGATGTAGATGCTAGATTGCAGCGGGTAAGTGAATTTTCATCGCGCTTCGATCCTTACTCGGAAGAAGAAATCGAGCTATCAGAAGCCGAACGCGCCGAGTTTGTGGAGCTAGACATCATTCAGCTAGTTGCTGAAGCTCTGGAAGATAGAGAACTCATTGATTACGACACTTTGTCTACTCTCTTACGTCACCCCAAACTCTTATCTGTTCTTCCTTTAGACGCGCGTAGAAACCTCGGAGATGTATTACTTCGAAACAAAGAACACCTCTACCCTATCGCCGGTCCAGTTAGTGAATATTTTAGCACGTTTGCGGACTTACCTTTGCGGGACCGTAAACGTGTTCAAACGCAACTACTCGCTTCACTAAAGCCCAAGAGAGGGAAATGGCCGCCGGACTATTACATGATGTGGGTGCTGAGCATATTTTCTTCTGGCAATGCTTGGCATGACTCTACCGATTTTACCCGCATCCTCCGAGACCATCGTTCAGAAATTGTGCGACGAATGGCAACATTAGCAATTTCCAATAATGGCACCAGAGCGGCTGCGATTGAAGCTAGAGATCAATATTCTACTTCATCGCCACTTGAGCGGATCGCCATTCTACTTGCAACAAGGAAACTTGGTAGAGATGAAAGAGATCACTGGAAACAGAGCTTACAATTGACCGGGGTTCTGGAGAGAAAAATATAAAAGGAAATCGTCTCGTTCGCTGCGTCCCTCCGCAAAGTAGCCTTAACACCTAGGCGCGGCAAAGCAATACGATGTTTTTTTAAAGAGCTGTCTGCTGCGCCAGCCCCCCGGGATAAGCGACCGCGGGACAGCTCGCGGTCTGAGCCCCAGAGCTTACAGCACCACCTCATGAATCTGCCGGCAATGCCGGACGAGATTCTCCTGCACGTCGAGGAATTGCTTCAGCGGTGTCTCAATCGGCTCTACGACGTGATCCGAGGGGCAATGTCGGACACGTGGTCTGCATGGATGCCAGGATCAAGTCCGGGCATGACAATTGGGATGGGCGCGAGAGGGAGATGGGTCGTGCGTGCGGTCGTCATCTTAATGATGATGAATACTGGCTGTCTCGCCACCCGATTTCGCCGATCAATTCGCCGCCCGATTTCGTTGACGGAGCGCGATCAACTTTGCGCTGATGGCGGCACAGCCGGCTGACGGTATCGGCGATGAATGATACAGTACCCGACATCGTATACGGCACAGGCGTTTGCCTTTCGGGGCGGCGCGCCGTGTCGTGACAAAAGGATGCAGCGCGCAGTCATTCGGGCCGCATCCGGCCAGGCTTCATCAACCAGGCCTCATCAAGACGTCATCGAAGACATCATCTCGTTGGGACGCCAACCCGCGTCGGTTCTCATCTTTCATCCAGCCTGCCGGCAGGGATGCAGACAGGCGGCCAGTGGAGGCAACATCATGAAGCGCGCAAAGCTGCTGGCCGGGATCGGCCTCGCCGTGACGGTCCTTTTCGCACATCCAACCGCCAGCCCGGCCTCGTCGATCCTGCTCGACCAGGGCGACACCACGTTCGACCCGGGCACGCATCTGCAATGGCTCGATCTGACCAAGACCCAGGGCCTGGGTGCGAATGACGTGCTGGACAATGTCGGCGTGAACTATGTCGCCCAGGGCTGGCGCTATGCCAGCGGAGAGCAAGTCGCCCAGCTGTGGAACGATGCCGGCTTCACCTATGGGTCCTATGGCGGCAGCGGTGAGCCGCCGGTGCCGCCGGAGATCGGCGCCTTCCAGCATCTGATCGGCGTCACCGAGCAGCATCTCGGCGGCAATGAATATAGCGGCGGCCTCTACCTCTATAGCGTTACCGAAACCCGCTCCGGCGTGATCTATGATCACGGCGTGGCCGATATCCAGCGCTACAGCGCCGATGACGGCGCGCCGCTGGCCCGGGCCGAGATCCTGCCGCTCGGCCTGCCGGCCGAGGAGACCGCATCGTCCATCTGGGGCTCCTATCTGGTGCGCACCGCGCCGGTCGCCGTGGCACCCCTGCCGGCGAGCCTGCCGATGTTTGGCACCGCGATCGCGCTGCTGGGACTGGCCGGCTGGCGTCGGCGGTCGGCGCGCGGGGCCTGAAGCCGTTGGCCTGGAGACGCCGGGCTGGGAGCCGAGAGCGGGTGCTACTCGGCCGCGAGCCCGCCGCGCGGCCAGCGCTGGGTGACCAGCTTGGTCCGGGTGAAGAAGCGGATGCAATCCTCGCCATATTGATTGAGGTCGCCGAAGGCCGACTCCTTCCAGCCGCCGAAGCTGTGATAGCTGACCGGCACCGGCATCGGCACATTGACACCCACCATGCCGACCGCGACCTCGGCGACGAAGCGCTGGGCGGCATCGCCGTTGCGAGTGAAGACCGTCACCGCATTGCCCTGATGATGGTCGCTGGGATAGCGCAGTGCCTCCTCGAAGGTTTCGGCGCGCAGGATCTGCAGCACCGGGCCGAATATCTCCTCCTGGTAGCTCCGCATCGTGGCACGCGCATGATCGATCAGGGTCGGCCACAGGAAGAAGCCATCCTCATGGCCCGGCAACTGCCGGCCGCGCCCGTCGATGACCAGCTCGGCGCCCTCCTCGGCGGCCATCCGGATGTAGTGCTCGACCTTCTCCCTGTGGGCGGCGGTGACGACCGGCCCCATCTGCGCCTCGGGATCACCGGCGATGCCGATGCGCAACTTGGGGATCGCCGCCAGCAGGCGCTCGCGCAATGCCTCGGCCGTCTTGCGGCCGACGGGAACCAGCACCGGCATGGCCATGCAGCGCTGGCCGGCCGAGCCATAGGCCCCGGCAAGGGCATCGGCGACGACCTGATCAAGATCGGCGTCGGGCAGGACGATGCCGTGATTCTTCGCCCCACCCATGCATTGCATGCGCTTGCCGGCGGCGGCACCGCGCGCATAGACGGACTTCGCAACTGCCGTCGAGCCGACCAGGCTGATCGCCTTGATGTCGGGATGGTCAGTGATCGCCTCGCCCACGCCTTCGCCGCTATGCACCACGTTGAAGATACCCGGCGGCACGCCGGCCTCCAGCGCCAGTTCCGCCAGGCGGATGCTGGGTGACGGGGTCCGGCTGGAGGGTTTCAGGATGAAGGCATTGCCCGTGGCGACGGCCGGGGCCAGCATCCAGATCGGGATCATGGCCGGGAAGTTGAAGGGCGTGATACCGGCAACGACGCCGAGCGGTTCGCGGATCGAATAGACATTGGTGCCGGGGCCGGCGGCCTGGGTGAACTCGCCCTTCATCAGATGCGGGACGCCGCAGACAAATTCCACCACATCGAGGCCGCGTTGCAGCTCGCCGAGGGAATCGTCGAGCAGCTTGCCGTGCTCGGACGACATCAGCCGCGCCAGCTCATCCCGGTGCTGCTCGATCAGGGCCTTGAAGTTGAACATCACCCGCGCGCGCTGCTGTGGGTTGAGCGCGGCCCAGCCGGGCTGCGCCGCCTTGGCGACCGCGACGGCCTGCGCCAGGAGGGTGGCGTCACCGCGCTGCAGATGTGCCTGCACCCGGCCGGTTGCCGGATCATAGACCGGGCTGGTGGCCGCATCGGCATAGGCGACGTGCTGGCCGTTGATGAACTGGCTGATCGTGCGCATGAGGCTCTCCTTGTACAGGGCGGTTGATGCAGGGCCGGTTGATACAGGGCCCGTTGATACAGGGCTGGGCGGTGAGATAGCGCATGCGCCATCCGTGTGAAGACGTCTCCGGCGGGAGACAGCCTTGCGGCTTGCGGGAGAATGGCGGGAGCCCGCCATCGAGCTTTCACGCATTTCCTTCGCCGTGCATGCCGCCTGCGGATGCCAGAACCCCGCGCCGGCTCAACCATCCTCCGTCGGAAGGGAGACGTCGATTGAACCAAGGTATCTGCGATACCTTTGGATAGGGACGAAACCGGATGCGCGGCGCCAAGGCATTGCGGGTGACGGTAGGCGCTCAGGCGCTGATCGCCCCGTCCCTGGCCTTCCCCAAAGCGGCGGGGGAAGGCTCCTTCATCAGGCTGGCGAATTGTCATCGCCCCTTGCTTGACGGCGGTCGCATACCACCTGAAGATGCCCTTGACGATTCTTCATCCCGCACCGGTTCGGCACGGAACCGTTACGCGGCGGTGCTGTTCCGACTGTCACTTCCGGCTTGGCCGCTTTCCGGCTAAGGCATCATCAACTGAAGGCTGATCCCATGACCTCTCTACGACCTGCCCTTCTCGCCGCTTCCCTGCTCGCCTCCTCTTTGCTCGCTCTCGGCATCGCCACGGCCCCCCTCGCCAAGGCCGCCGAGCAGCAGCCGGCGGCGCGCGCCTTCAAGCTCGGCGCTTTCAACCTGGTGGCGCTGCATGATGCCCAGTTCATCCTGCCGAATGACGGCAAGGTCTTCGGCGTCGGGGTCGGGCCGGCGGCGGTCACCCAGGTGCTGGATGCGGTGGGTGCGCCGACCGCGAACATCACGCTCAGCGTCGATGCGCTGCTGGTGAAGACCGGGCAGCAGGTGGTGCTGATCGATACCGGTGTGGGCGGCGCCTTGCAGGGCAGCCTGAAGCTCGCCAAGGTCAAGCCGGAGGCGGTGACCGACATCCTCATCACCCATGCCCATCCCGACCATGTCGGCGGCCTGGTCAAGAACGGCCAGCTTGCCTTCCCCAATGCCAAGATCCGCATGGCGTCGGCCGAATGGCCCTGGCTGCAGAGCCAGGAGAAAATGGCCGATCTGGTGAAGGTGATCACGCCCCAGGTGGAAACCTTCGAGCCGGGCGCGGAAGTGGTGCCGGGCATCACCTCGGTCGACCTCAAGGGCCATACACCCGGCCATGCCGGCTATGAGATCGTCTCCGGCAAGAACCGCCTGCTCGATTTCGGCGATACCGCGCATAGCTCCATCGTCTCGCTGGCGAAGCCCACCTGGCATATCAGCTTCGACAATGACGCCGATCTCGGCGAGCAGAACCGCGTCGAGGAACTAAAGAAGCTGGCGAAGAGCCAGGAGACGATCTTCGCGCCGCATTTCCCCTTCCCTGGCGTCGGCAAGATCGAGCCCCAGGGCGATCATTTCTTCTGGAAGCCGACCTTGAGCGCGCAGTGAGCGAGCGGATTGCCGGCGAGATGCGACAGCAGCGCAAGACCAGAAGACGGTTCGACGATGATCCCCGCAGATGACCTTTCCGCCGCCGCCCTGCCCCCCGGCTACGCGATCGCGCCGATGACGCGGACCGAGGCCGATACGCTCGGCGTCTGGGCGGCCGAGGAAGGCTGGAATCCGGGCCTCGCCGATATCGATGTCGCCTGGGGCTTCGACCCCGAGGCCTTCATCGCCCTGCGCAAGGAGGGCGCGTTGGCGGGCGGGGCCACGATCATCACCTATGGCGATGCGGCCGGCTTCCTGGGCCTTTTCATCATGCGCCGCGACCTGCGCGGCCAAGGGCTGGGCCGCATCCTGTGGCAGGAGCTGCTGCGGCGCCAGCAGGCGCGCCTAAAGCCCGCGGCGCCGATCGGCCTCGACGGCGTGTTCGACATGGCGCCGTTCTATGCCGCCGATGGTTTCCAGATGCTCTATCGCGACCTGCGCTACGAGGGGACGGCCTCCGGCATCGCGGATGCGGCGGCGGTGCCGCTGGGCGAGATCGGCCGCGACGAGCTGGACGCCTATGACGCCGCCGTCTCCGGCATCGCCCGCGCCGGCTTCATGCACCGCTGGCTGGCGGTGCCCGGCGGCAAGGGCTTCGCCTTCCGCCAGTCGAACGGATCACTTGCCGGCTATGGCTTCGCGCGTCCCTGCCGCAGCGGCTATAAGATTGGGCCGCTTTATGCCGACGATGCGACGGTCGCCGCGCGGCTGCTGGAAACGCTGCTGGCAGCGATCGCCGGCGCCCCGGTGGCGCTGGACGTGCCGGAGCCCAATGCGGCGGCGCTGGCGCTGGTGGAGAAACGCGGCTGGCGGCAATCCTTCGGCTGCGCGCGCATGGCGCGCGGCACCGCGTCCACCTCGGAGACTGGCCGGATCTTCGGCGTCACCTCCTTCGAATTCGGCTGATAATGGCTGCGATCTACCCGGCCGCGGCTGCTTCGCCGGCGCTGATATCGCGCAGAAAGCGATCGAGCAGCGGATTGAACACCTCCGGCGCCTGCCAGAACGGCGCGTGGCCGAGGCCGGCGAGGCGATGGCAACTTCCATCCCAGAGGTTGGCATAATCGAGGCTGTCGAGGTAATCGAGATTGACGATGGGATCCTCGGCGCCGTTCACCACGGCCAGCGGCACGGCGAGGCTCTCGGCGACCCGGCGCTGGTCGATATCGGCACCGGCCTGCGCGGTCTCGAACAGGGTCCGGCGCAGGCGGCCGTCGGCGCGGAGGATCGTCTGCAGCAAGGCGGGCTCGACTCTCGTTCCGAAGATGGCATATCCGAAAGCAGCGGCGTCCGCAGCGCAGAGGTGCTGCTCCCTCGCCCGCAGCAGATACGGCGAGGGACGGAAGCCCTGTTTGAAGGTGGCGGCATTGACCGGCGGCGTGCCGGTGATCATCAGACCCTTGAGGCCGTCCATTTGCGGCGCCATCTGCAGCGCGACATGGCCGCCGAGCGACCAGCCGAGGATCGCAAGCTCATAGACGCCGATCATCTCAAGCACTTCGAGCACGGCATCGGCGAGGCCGGGCAGCGTATAGCTGCGCGCCGGATCCGGCGCGTTGCCGGAACGGCCGTGACCCGGGAGATCGATGGCGATCAGGTGATGATCGAGGGCCAGCGCGCCGGTCATCTGTCGTTCGAAGACCTCGCCGCTGGTCGAATTGCCGTGGATCAGCAGGACCGGCAGCTTGCCCCGGCCGCTTTCCGCCACCGCGATCCAGCCATGCGAGGTGGCGAGGGCGTAACGATGCGCGGTGTCGGCCATGGCGCCGGCGCTAGGCCGACACGCCGCCATCGACCTTCAGATTGGCGCCGGTGATGAAGGCGGCTTCCGGCCCGGCGAGATAGGCGACGAGGCCGGCCGCCTCTTCCGATTTGCCGAAGCGTTTCAAGGCGATCGCCTCGTGGATCTTGTCGCCGCCCGGCGCCTTGAGCACGGCGGCGATCATATCGGTTTCGATGCGGCCGGGCTGGACATTATTGACGGTGATGCCGCGGGACCCCAGATCGCGGGCAAGGCCCCGGGTCAGGCTGGCGATGGCGCCCTTGGTCATGGCATAGATGGCATGGCCGGCGATCGGCATGTAATCGCTGCTGACGCTGCCGATATTGATGATGCGGCCGCCATCCTTCATGTGCCGCACGGCCTCCTGGGTGGCGACGAAGACGCCCTTGATATTGACCTCGACCATGCGGTCGAAATCGTCGACGGAATAGTCCGCGATCGTGCCGGGCAGCTCGATGCCGGCATTGTTGACGAGAATATCGAGCCGGCCGAAATGCTGCGCCGTCCGGGTCACCGCCGCCTTCACTTGGTCGGCGGCGCCGCTATCGGCACGGATAGCAAGCGCTTGGCCGCCCGCAGCCTCGATCTCCTTCGCCAGCGTCTCGGCCGGCCGTTGCGATGCCAGATAGGTGAAGGCGACAGCGGCGCCTTCTTCGCCCAGCTGCCGCGTGATCGCCGCGCCGATGCCGCGGGCACCGCCGGTGACCAGGGCAACCTTTCCCGTCAATCGAGCCATAGGAACACTCCAATCCATTCATCCAGTCGTCGCTGGCTCCGCTGCTCGAAGCCGCGACTTAAAGGACAAGATGGTTGCCGCATATTGCCGGATGATTGCGAGATCGGCCTGGATCGTTACGCCGGTAACAGAGCAGTTATGCCGCCGCGGCTTTATTCCGGCGGTTCGCCGGGAAATTGCACCGCGCCCGGCGGCACGGTCACGCCGGCAAGCTTGCGGCGGGTCCAGATATGGACGGCCTCGCTGAGATCGAGCGGCACATCGAGCGAACCGCCTTTGACGCTGACCGTTGCATCGCGCTCCTTGTCGCCATGCCACAGCCGGCTGCCGCAGCGCGGACAAAAGAAGCAGTCGAGCACCTTGCCGCTGTCGGTCGGCCGCGACCAATGGCCGAGATCGCCCTGGAGGAGATGCAGGTCGGCGCCGGCGACGATCAGCGATATGCCGAACGCCGACGCCGATTGCTTCTGGCATTCACGGCAGTGACAGACATAAAGCGCCTTCGGCCGGCCACTGATCTCGTAACGCACGGCGCCGCACTGGCAACCGCCGGTGCGGAGGGCGGCGTCGGCGCGATCCGGTTCTATACGGTGTTCGCCGGCCATCGGTCTCTTCTCCCTGCCCTGCCATAGCCGTGCATGCCGCCGCTGTTCATTCCTGGCTGAGGCGCTGTCTCAGACGGGGTACGGCGAAGTCAAGGAAGGCGCGCAGCTTCAGCGGCACCGCGCGCGTCGCGGCATAGACAAGGCTGAGCGGCAGCGGGGCAGGCTCGAAATCATGCAGGATGGTGGCGAGCTTGCCTTCGTGCATCGCCTGGCGGACCTGATAGCAGAGCACGCGTGCCAGACCCGCGCCGGCGATCGAGGCGGAGATCGCCGCCTCGGCCGTGGTGACGGCGAGACGACGGCGCAACGGCACGCTTTCCATCTTGCCGTTGATGCGGAAGGGCCAGGAATCCGGCACGGTGAGGGCCGCGCGGGTGATGCAGTCATGCTGGTCGAGTTCGTCCGGATGCTGCGGCGTGCCGTTCTTGGTGAGGTAATCGGGACTGGCGCAGACCACCCGGCGGATCGTGCCGATCTGCTCGGTCGCCATGCTGCTATCCGGCAGATGGCTGATACGCAAGGCGAGATCAATCTGCTCTCCCGGCAGGGTGACGACGTCGTCGCTGAGCAGCAATTGCACATCCACTTCGGGATGGATGCGGAGGAACTCGACCACGACCGGCGTCAGATGCAGATGACCGAAGACCAGCGGCGCGGTGATGACGAGATCGCCGCGGGGGATCTCATATTCGCCCGAGGCGCGACGCTCCGCCTCGCCAAGATCATCCAGCAGGCGGCGGCAGGATTGATAGTAATTTTCCCCGGCCTGGGTGAGGGTCAGCTTGCGGGTCGAGCGGTTGATCAGCCCCACCTGCAGCAGATCCTCGAGATCGGAAACCCGGCGGCTGACGGTCGCCAGCGGCATGCCAAGCTGCCGCGCCGCCGCCGAAAAGCTGCCGGCATCGATGACGGCGATGAAGGTCGACATGGCGGCAAAGCGATCCATTGCATACTTCCATATTCTGGAAAGATGAACCTCATTTTAGTCAGATTATCTTTCAGAATGGAAGGAACATCTGCCACATGGCCGGCTCCGGCGCGAGCGGCCGGCGCCGGTTCGGCCCCTAATTGCCGGGCGGGGTCAGCACGCCCGGATTATAGGGCCGCGGCTTCATCCAGGCGTCGGGCGTGCTTTCCACCGGCTCGGGCGCGGCTGTTGCCCCAGGGTCATAGGGCTGCACGCGCAGCCAGGCCGGCGAGGGCTTGATGTAAGCTTCCTTGGCCTTTTGCACGGCCGCAGCCTGCCCGGGGTCGCTTTCGACTGGCTTTGCGGCGCGCTTTATTTCCGGCGGCCGGGCTGCGCCGGGCGCGGTCGTCATGCGCGTGGCCTCACCGAGGGTCTGTTTCGCCGCCTGCGCGGGCAGCGCCGCTTCGGAAGGCGCCACTGGCAGCGCTTGAGGTGCCAGCGATTCCAGTGGAGACGCCGGCGGCTGAGATACGGGTGGTTGAGATGCGGGTGGTTGAGGGTTCGCGGCGCTTTTCGCTGCAGCAGCCGGCTGCGAAGCGGCAGATGAGGATGCGCTGGGCAAAGCCGAAAGCGGGCTCATCTCGACCGCTGGCTGCGGCGAAGACGCGGCTTGCCGCGGACCAACTTGCTGCGGCGCGGCTTGCGGTGCCGGCAATCCAGGCTTCGGCAGATCGGCGGCGGGCTTCGCCGCGGAAGCCGGGGCTGCGCTTGGTGCAGGCGAGATCGCGGCGGTGCCGCCCGGTTTCGCCTGAACTGGCGCGGCGCGATCCGAGGGCAGATCGGAATGCATCCGGCCCTCTTCCGGTCCCGACCAGGGATGGAAATAGAGCGCCAAGCCGGCCACGAGCGCCGTTGCCAGAATGAGGACGCCATGGCGATGGCGGCCGGCCACCGGCTTTATTGGCCGATCAAAGGATGTGGTGACGAGATTGCGGATATCCTCAGGCGCCCGCAGGTCCGGCGCCCGCAACTCTCCCCAGCGCGACTCGCTGCGCCTCGCTCCCAGAGATGCCGCTTCCTGCGACGCCTCGGTACGATGGGCATCTGTCCCCTGATCGCGTCGCGCGCTGTCCCACCCTGTCGCAGCGGCGGCAGTCGCATCAAAATCCGGAACGGAACTGCGGCTAGCGCTCAGCCGGTCGATCGGTGTGGTCTGCACCGCGTTCGGCCTGATTGACTCATCCGCCACGGTCGCCGCAACGGAAAGGGAAGCCGCCGATGCCGAATGAGCCTGATGCGCGTAATCGGCGATCCGCTTTTCGCCCTTAAGCGGATCGTCAGGCGACAGATCACTGCCGCCGGCTTGAAAATTCACCCTGCCTCTGGCGGCATCCTCCGCCGCACGCCGCGCCGCCTCCCGGATATCGTGCTCCTCCTCGTGGCGATAGCGCTCCAGCACGTATTGCTCTTTCAAGCGCCGACGCTCAGCAGCGCGTTCCTCGGCCAAGCGGTCTTCGGCCGCTCGTGCTTCGACGGTTGACGACGTCGCTCCATGCGGTGTCAGGGCCCGTGTCAGACGCGCGAAAGGCGAAGCCTCGCCTTCCGCTTTGGCCTCGTTTCGCGACGAGGCAGCAGCGGGCGATTCAGCGCGCTCCGCTGGGGTATCGGTTGTCGCACGCAGGCCTTGACTGCGGCGGGCGAGTTCCGCCGCAATCTGCTGCGGCGTCAGGCGCGCAAGATCGAGCGCCTCGCTCTCTGGCCGGGACGATTTTCCAGTCATGCGACGCGACTCTTGCGATAGCTTTTCTTCAGATGATGCCGCATCGCGATGCGTCGGTCCTTGCGCGATCATCGTCTTTCCTCATCCGCCACTGCAATCCGTCAGGTGGCACGTCAAACCCACCGCTCCCCTCTTTGAGAGAATCTCCTCTTTGAGAAATCTCTGGGCGAGTGATTCTTGTTCTTCGGAAATCGCCGGGGATATCTGGGATGAACGCCGGCCTGCCCCGCTGGTTCCAGTATGCGCGGCAGGCAGTCTCACGAATCCGTGCTTGCAAACGCGTTCGGTAACGGGTGTTAAAGCAGACCGGGATCGATGGTGAACAATTCCTGCGCGCGACCGATGCCACGCAGCGCATAGCGTCCGACAGAGACCAGGCGCCCCTGCACGGGCTCAGGCAGGCTCGCCACGAATCTGTCCGACACCAATACCGCACGATCGATCGAGCGGCACATCGCGGCGATGCGGCTGACCTCGTTCACCGCCGGACCCACGACCGTGAAATCTAGCCGGTCATCGCTGCCGATATTGCCGTAAAAGACCTCGCCGATATGCAGGCCGAGATAGACGCTGGTGGTCGGCCGCCCGGCCTGGCGTCGCGTCTCGTTCAGGTCAACCAGGCGTCGGCGCAGCGCCTCTTCCGCCTGCAGGGCCTGCGCGCAGGCAACGGCAGGTTCTTCCGCCTTGAAGATAGCCAGCACGCCATCGCCGATCAATTTCAGCACATCGCCGCCGGCTTCCTGCACCGAAGTGATGGCGGCCTCGGCATAGTCGTTCAACAGGGGAATAATTTCGTCGGGCGCGGCGGTGTCGGTGATGGTGGTGTAGCCGCGCAGATCGGAAAACCACAGGGCGGCATGGATGCGGTCGGCGACACCGCGGGTGATGCGGCCGCTCAGCACCCGATGGCCGGCATCCTTGCCGAGATAGACCTCGACCAGCGTGCCCGCAATCCGCGTGAGAGACGCGCATTTGATGGCGATGGCGAGTTGCGGTATCAGGCGCCGCAGAGCGGCGAGGTCCTCCTCGCGGAAACCCGCCGGCTGTTCCGTTGTCCAATGCGAGAAGAAGCCGTCCATCTCGCCGATGATTCCTGCCGCGGCGAAGCGGTGGACGAAGGCGATATAATCGGTCTGGCGCTCCGCCTGCAGGTTGTCGGCCGGATAATAGGGGACAGGTTCGCCGCTGCCGATGCGCAGGCGCAGCTCGCTGCCGCCATTCTGCCACAGCTGATAAAAGGCGGTGCGACGCCACGTGTCTTCCCGGGCATCGCCCAGATTGGTCGGCCCATAGGCGATTTCCGCCTGCTCGACCGGTTGGTCATAGCGCCAGGGAAAGGCGCGGCCTTCATAGACCGGGTGCAGCGTATCGATGAAGACCAAGGCGCGCGTGAGATCGAGGCCGGCGGCACGGCAACGGTTGCAGAAGCCGTGCAGCAGATCCGGCTCGGAAAGGCCTGCCAGGCCCGATTTGGCCAGCCAATGGGTAATCGCCGATATATCCTCGTCCCGCACCGCTTTTCCCTCCACTCCCGGCTGGGCTCGTCTTCTCCAGGCCGTCTTCTATGGACCGGACCGGCACCCGCTTGCAACGGCCACCGGGCTCGGCCATATGTTGAAGCGATAAGCGCCACGCATTGCCGTAGCATAACATCGCCCCTCTGCATCGAGCCGAAAGATGAATGCCCTTACGTTTGATAATGCCTTCATCCGCGATCTGCCCGGCGATCCGGAGACCGGGTCGCACCGCAGGCAAGTGTATGGCGCGCTCTATTCACGCGTGGAAGCTACGCCCGTGGCAGCCCCGAGGCTGATTGCTCATACCGTTGAAGTGGCTGAGCTGCTTGGCCTTGACGCAGCGACGGTGGCGGCTGCCGATTTCGCCGCGATCTTCGCCGGCAACAAGCTGATGCCCGGCATGGCACCCTATGCCGCCAATTACGGGGGCCATCAGTTCGGCAATTGGGCGGGACAACTGGGCGACGGCCGCGCCATTTCGCTGGGCGAGGTGATCAACCCCGCAGGCGCGCGCTGGGAATTGCAGCTGAAGGGTGCCGGCCCCACCCCCTATTCGCGCCATGCCGATGGTCGCGCCGTGCTTCGCTCCTCGATCCGCGAATTTCTCTGCAGCGAGGCGATGCATCATCTCGGCATTCCGACCACCCGCGCCTTGTGCCTGGTGGCGACCGGCGAAGATGTTGTCCGCGACATGTTCTATGATGGCAGGCCGCGCGCCGAGCCCGGCGCCATCGTTTGCCGGGTGGCGCCTTCCTTCATCCGCTTCGGCAATTTCGAGCTGCCGGCCTCGCGGGGTGACGTCGAGCTGCTGACGCGGCTGGTCGATTTTTGCATCCGCCGCGATTTTCCCGAGCTGGCGGCCGCTGCCGCGCCGGAGGGAGCGTTACCCGAGGAGATCCGCGCCAATTGGTTTGCCGAGGTCTGCACCCGCACGGCACGCATGGTCGCCGGCTGGATGCGGGTCGGCTTCGTTCACGGCGTGATGAACACCGACAATATGTCCATCCTCGGCCTGACCATCGATTATGGGCCTTATGGCTGGATCGACAATTTCGATCCGGGCTGGACACCTAATACCACCGATGCCCAGGGACGGCGCTATCGCTTCGGCCAGCAAGCCTCGATCGCCTATTGGAACCTGACGCGCTTGGCTTCCGCCCTGATCGGCGCTTTCGCCACCGTTGAGCCCTTGCAAGCGGGGCTGCAGCTCTATGTCGACACTTATCAGGCCGCCGAACGCGCGCTGATCGCCGGCAAGCTGGGGTTGCGCAGCTGCGGAGAGGATGATCTCGGCCTGATGCAGCGCTTGCAGGAGTTGCTGGCGGCGGCGGAAATCGACATGACGCTTTTCTTCCGTCATCTCGCCGATTTCGATCCGGTATCCGATGACGCGCATCCGGCGGAGACGCTTTTCGCCGATGCCTTCTATGACGCGGAGAAGCGCGTTGCGATGCAGGCGCCGTTGGAAGCCTGGCTGCGAGAATATGCGGCCCGGCTTTCGGTCGATCAACGGCCCGCAGCGGAGCGGCGCCAGTCGATGAACCGGGTCAATCCGCGCTATGTGCTGCGCAACTATCTCGCCCAACAGGCCATCGACCGCGCCGAGCAGGGTGACGAGGCCGGCATTCACGAGTTGCTGGAGGTGATGCGCCGCCCCTATGAGGATCAGCCGGGACAGGAAAGTTTCGCCCGACGGCGGCCCGATTGGGCGCGCAACCGGGCTGGCTGTTCGATGTTGAGCTGCAGCTCCTGAGTCACCGGCCGCCACAGCCACGCGAAAGTGATCGAGCGAATGGGCGGCGTGCGTTCTGTGACGCCAAAAGCCGTGCCGCCCGCCCTTGCCGGAAATGGTGATGGAGCGCAGAGTGAGGATATCCGTCGCCTATCCGTAAGCTACGGTCCTCATCATGACCTGGTGAGCCGGCGACCGCCGGCTTCCATTTCCGCTTGACGGTGTCAGCCGGCAGGCCCGCCGTTCTTCCCCCAACTGTGGAGTGCCATCATGGATCATTCGTCGCTTCTTGACCGGCCCACCCTTGGCAAACGCAACTTGGGCAGGCTGGGCCTGGTCTTGGCCGGCGGCAGCATGCTGCTGATTGCCAGCCTGCCCTCGGCCTTTGCCGCCGACGCCGCCAAGGAAGTTTCCACCGCCACCGATCATGCGGGTTATGCGGCACAGGCGACAGTTATCAAAACTGCCTATACGCATCTGCATCACGTCATCAATTGCCTGGTGGGCCCGAAAGGTGATGATTTCGATGCCAAGGAGGCCAATCCCTGTGCCGCAATGGGCGAAGGCGCCATTCCCGACAGCAAGAACGCCGCCACGAAAATGGCCTTGAGCGCCGCCGTCACCAAAGCCAAGGCAGGCCTCACGGCGACCGACCTTACTGCCGCGAAGGCTGATGCCCAGGCAGTTCAGGAAATGCTGCAACAGGTGAAATAACCGAGACACGGCGGCAGCGGCCGATCCGGCCGCTGCCGCCGTGATGCAAGCAGATCAGCGCTTGGCAGAGGAAAGCGGCGCGTCAGCCTTTCCCGTCGTTTGTCGACCGGTCGTTCGCTTGGCCGTGCTCTTGGTCGTACTCTTGGCAGGCTTCGGCGGCGATGCCTGCTGCGTCACCGAGCCGCCCGCTGTTACCGCAGCGTCTTTCGCTGTCGCCGCTGTTTTGGGCAAAGCGGTGTCAACCATCGGCGCCGCCGGCGCGCCAGTGGCCGGCACGCTGCCCAATATCGCCGGCCCACTTGGCTGCATGGCGGCAGGAATGCCGACAGTAGATGCGATTGACGGCCTTGTTCGCGTAGCCACCGCGCCGCGCCCCTGCAGCTGATTTTCGGTGGGCAGCACCGCCGTGGTCTGTGACGCCGACACACGGTTGAGATGGGGCATTGCACCCGGCGCCTCGGATAGCGCCGCTGGAGCCACCGGCGAACGCGCACCATAGCCGACGGGGGCCGCCACCGGCAGAACGATTGCCGCAACGCCGAGACCGACAAGGGTGCCGATCACGAGACCGCCGGCCAAAGTCGGCCAATCGACCTTCGCCAACCGTGAGGCAAAGGGATGCAGCCGCTTCTGCGGCGATTGGCGCATGACCCTTGAAGATGCCAAACCAAGATTGGTCGATCGCAGCGTGTTGAAATTGGTATCGAAGAATTTTTTAAGCCGAGAGGGGCGCGCCGGAAAATGGCGCAGACCCGTCCGTCGGTGCCCATCATCGGGCGCGGCCATCGGTATCGTGCCTCTTGGTTTTGTGTTCTTGGAGATTGAGTTGCTGGAAGCGGCGCTTTCACCCGGCGCCGGCTCATCCGTCGCGGCGGCGGGAGACGGCGCCGCGACCATGGGCGCCGGCCCGAGGTCAGTCGTCATCTCCGATGAGGGCGTGAGCGCGGCAAATTCATCCTGCTGATCAATCTGCCAATGGTCGAGGGCGCGGCTGAGCGCTTCCAGCGGTGCGCGGCCCGTTACGTCCTCTTTGAAAGGGCGCTGCGACGCCCAGGCGCCCGGCATGTGGGCTGCCTGCAGCTGGTTTTCGCGCAGGCCTATCTTGATCAGCTTGGCATCGGTCCTCTCCGGCCCACTCACCGCGCCCTCATCGTTACCGCTGTCTCGCGGCAACGTTTGGTCGGCGCCGGTCGCCGAGTTCTCCGTTCCTGCTGACCCCGTATCGCCGCACTGGCCCAGGCCCGCATCCGTCGGTCCCGCCTTCGGCGCCGAGGACATCAGCGGCATTACCGTCTCGCCAGGCGCAGCTTGGAACGCAGCGCTGACAGGCTGCGTGGATCGGGAGGGCGACGCGACCGGCTGGCTGCGGCGCGCGAGCTCGATGGCCACGTCGCGTATGGTCTTCTTGGAGAGATCCAGTTTGTCGTTGTCAGCGCTTGCTTGCCGACGGCCCATAGTACTCATGCCAACGTTGCTCCCCGACACTTGCTGCACCAAATGCGGGTTCCGCTTTGCCCGCTTGTTTTACGGCCAACGCCTGCCGGCAGAGGGAGTTCCAATAAGCTGACATCACCGTTTCATCCAATCTTCGCCGATATGTCCCTGAACTGCTGCAGAATCGCTGCCCTGTTAGCGGTGACCAAACGGTAACAGGGCCCGGCGCGCCTCGAAATCGGCGCCATTTACCGCCGAAGCAGCGGTAGTTGGAAAAATTTAGCGAGTTATTTCATATAGTTGCACCAGAGATACACCGCTTGGCCAAAAACCACGGGCTCTTGCCAGTATCCGGTGGCTGGGCTATCGGTTGCGGGTTGCGGCGCTGCAATAAATCAAGAACCGACGCCGCTTGCTGATCCTAAGGAGCCCTTCATGGCCTTGCCTCTCGCTTCCAATAAACCGCTGCTTGCACCTTTGGCGGAAAAATCCGTGCTGATGCATGTCGTCGTCGTGGTGCTCGGCAGCCTGCTGCTCGCCGCCGCCTCGCAGATCCAGGTGCCGTTCATTCCGGTGCCGATGACCATGCAGACCTTCGGCGTGCTCACGGTCGGCGCCATCGGCGGCCGCCGCCTCGGCGTCGAGACGATCGCGCTGTGGCTTGTGCTAGCTGCGATTGGCCTGCCCTTCCTGGCGGGCGGCGCCGGCGGTCATGCCATTTTCGTCGGCCCGACGGCCGGTTATCTGCTCGGCTTCTTGATCGCCGGCTATGTGGTCGGCTGGCTGATGGAACGCGGTGCCGCGCGCAACCTCGTCGCGCTGGTCGGCAGCCTGGTACTCGGCGAAGTGATCCTCATGGGCCTGGGCGCCGTCTGGCTCGGCTACCTCTATGGTGCGGCCGTCGCCTGGAACAGCGGCGTGGCTCCCTTCCTGCTGGGCGATGCGCTGAAGATCGCGCTCGTCGCCAGCACGGTGCTGGCCAGCAACCGCCTGCGCAAAGCAGCCTGACCTGATGAACGCGGCCGCGTGAGGATCGGCAGATGATCCGATTGCGGCCGCATCATCTTCTTTGCATGTTGACCTATGCGGGGCGTGGTTACACGCCCCGCTTCACATCGGGGATGGACGATCTCATCGCCCGGCTCGGCGGTGGCGAGGAAATCCTCCTCATCGACGGACCCGATGATATCTGCGCCCCATGGCTGGAAGAGGCGCGGCTCGACGGAGCCGCCGGAAGCATCGCTGCGGAGAAAGCCGCTGCGGGGCAAGCCGGCACCGAGATACGCCCGCCGCATTGCCACGAAAGCCGCATCACGCAGCGCGACCAGAAAGCCGCGGCCGATATCGCGGCCCTGTTGCAGCAAGAGATCAAGGCCGGCGGCAGGCTGCGCCTGGATGCGGCGCTGATCGCCCGGCTGCGCCACGCCTTCCGCGACAATGTCATTCGCAGCGGCTGTGCAGCTTGCGAATGGAAAGACTTCTGCGACAGCCTCGGCGCCACCGACTTCTTGGGTTGCCGCCTGCAGGCAAGATGACGGCAGGTTGCCGAACCGGTTGCAGAACATCCGCCGGCGACGTTACGCTGAACGCACCTTGTTCCCAATGAGGCCAACGGCCGGGCCGCTCGATATTGGCATGCAACATCCCGCATCCAATATCACTGGGCGTCTCGCCGACTGATCCAATCGAACAGCAGGAATCCAGCAGATGATCGAACTCTATTTCTGGCCGACACCCAATGGGCTGAAGATCCGCCTCTATCTCGAAGAGACCGGATTGGCGCACAAGCTGTTTCCCATCAATATCGGCAAGGGCGAGCAATTCGACCCCGCTTTCCTGAAGATCGCCCCCAATAACCGCATCCCCGCCATCATCGACCGCGCGCCACAAGACGGCGGCGAGCCGATCTCGGTTTTCGAATCCGGCGCGATCCTGCTCTATCTCGCGGAGAAGACCGGCAAGCTGCTGCCCACCGCGCTTCGCCCGCGCAACGAGGTCATTGAATGGCTGTTCTGGCAGATGGCGGGCCTCGGTCCCATGGCCGGGCAGAACGGGCATTTCAACGTCTATGCGCCGGAAAAGGTGCCCTATGCCATCGAACGCTACACCAAGGAGACCAACCGGCTCTACGGCGTCCTGAACAAGCGTCTCGCCGACCGTCCGTTCATCGCCGGCGACTATTCGATCGCCGATATCGCCTGCTATCCGTGGATCGTGCCGCACAAATCGCATGGCCAGAACTTGGAGGACTTCCCCCATCTCAAGCGCTGGTTCGAAACCATCAAGGCGCGGCCGGCAACCCTGCGCGTTTACGAAGGTGAAAAGGAAGCCTACGGCCCGCGCGACGGCAAGATTTCTGACGAGGAGCGCAAAATCCTGTTCGGCCAGACGGGCAAGCCGCAGCCCTAACCGGCAGCAACCGCTGCTACCGGTATGCGCGGTTGTGAAGCGGCGGTCCTTGTCTTCGGCCGTTGCTTTTATCATCTGTCATAAATGAAGCTCCGATGACTGGATTCACCGCTTTGAGAGGGAGAATCCGGCGCCGGAAAGCGTTATAAGGTTATGCGGAAACACGGGCCGCGCGGGCGGCAGGCGTCAAGAAAATGTGATCCCGCCGTGCCCACTCGACAGGTGAAATGTCGGCAGGCGGAATGAGGAGAAGGACCATGAGCATCAGATATCACCGGACCGCGGGCTTTCGGGCAGCGCCGCTGATCGTCGCGGTGGCGCTCGCGATCCTGCCCCTGACGTCATCGCTCAGCCACGCCGACGATGTCGGCAATGATCTCGACACGGCCGGCCAGTCGATCAAGAAAGCGGCGCAGGATACAGGCACTGCCATCGGCAACGGCGCCAAGGATGTCGGCCATGCCATCGAGAGCAAGGGCAACGAAGCCGTCGACGCCACCAAGCAGGGTGCAGCAACGGCCGGCGACAAGGTCGAGCAGGGAGCCCAGGAGACCGGCAATTTCTTCGAGCGCTCGGCCAAAAAGGTGCGCAACGAAACCGGTGCCTTCTTCAAGCGGGTCGGGGAGTTCTTCGCCGGCCCGTAATTCGCCGGGCCGTCAGGCGCGGTATAGCGGTTCCATATCGTTCCCTTGATCAAAATCGCGCGCCGTGCAACCTGATGCGGCGAGAGCTGCGGGCGGGTCCTGCGGCGGGCGGGATCAAGCGGGGCCGATCGGCATGATGAAGACGGAATTCACGGGACGCTGCCTGGTGGCCGGCGCAGCCACGGGCGAGGTGCTCCAGGCCGAGATCGGCCTCAGCTTCTGGGGCGGCGTCGATCCCTTCACCGGCATCGTCATCGATACCCATCATCCGCTGCAGGGCAGCTGCATCACTGGCAAGATCCTGGCGATCCCCAGCGGGCGCGGCTCCTGCACCGGCAGCAGTGTGCTGCTGGAACTGATCCTCAACGGGCATGCGCCGGCCGCCCTGGTCTTTGCCGAGGATGAGGAAATCCTGACGCTTGGCGTCATCGTCGCCGAGGAGATGTTCGGCCGCTCGCTGCCGGTCGTCAGCCTGGGCGCCGAAAGCTTCCAGGCCCTGCGCCATGCCAGCCATGCCGAGGTGAAAGACGGACGGCTCATCATCGACCGCCCCGGCAGCGGCGGCAGCTCGACGACGGCAGCCCCCGCCGCCCCCGCAACGCCTCCCGCCCCGCACCTCGCGCTGGCGCCGCGCGACCAGGCGATGCTGGACGGGGACAACGGCCAGGCCGCCCAGGTGGCGATGCGGATCATCAAGCGCATGGCCGAATTGCAGGGTGCGGAAAAACTGATCGACATCACCCAGGCGCATATCGACGGCTGCATCTATACCGGTCCGGCCAGTCTGCGTTTTGCCGAGCGGCTCTGCGACCTCGGCGCGCGGGTCAGCGTGCCGACCAGCCTCAATGCCATTTCAGTCGATCAGCGCCGCTGGCGGCAGCTCGGCATCGATCCCGCACTGGGCGAACCGGCGAGCTGCCTCGCGGACGCTTATCTGCGCATGGGCGCCAAACCGACCTTCACCTGCGCGCCCTATCTGCTCGATACCGCACCCGCTTTCGGCGAGCAGATCGTCTGGGCGGAATCCAACGCCGTCGCCTATGCCAATAGCGTGCTGGGTGCGCGCACGATGAAATACCCGGATTATCTCGATATCTGCATCGCGCTCACCGGGCGGGCGCCTTTGAGCGGCTGCCATCTCGATGCCCATCGCCATGCCACCCTGCAGATCGACCTGCCGACGCTCACCGGGCTCGACGATTCCTTCTATCCCCTGCTCGGCTATCTGATCGGCGGGCTCAGCCCCAATGCGATCCCGGTGGTGACGGGGCTGGAGCGCGCGGCCCCCAACCGCGACGACCTGAAGGCCTTTGGTGCTGCTTTCGCCACGACCTCGGCGGCGCCGATGTTCCATATCGTCGGCGTGACACCCGAGGCCGATACGCTCGACCAGGCCCTGGGCCACCGGGCACCGGCGCGCCGCCTGGCGATCACCCCGGCCGACCTCCGCGCCAGCTGGCGCGAACTCAACAGCGCCACCGACAGGAGCGTCGATCTCATCTCGCTCGGCAATCCGCATTTCTCGCTGAGCGAATGCGCCAAGCTCGCGGAACTGTGCCGCGGCCGGCACAAACATGCGGGTGTGACGATGATTGTCGCCTGCGGCCGCGCCACCTATGAACAGGCCAAGGCTGCCGGCCATGTCGCCGTTCTGGAAGCCTTCGGCGTGCAGGTGCTCAACGACACCTGCTGGTGCATGATCACCGAGCCGGTGATCCCGCCCTCGACCCGCAACCTGATGACCAATTCCGGCAAATACGCCCATTACGGCCCCGGCCTGGTCGGCAGGAAGGCGCATTTCGGCAGTCTGGAGAATTGCGTCGCAGCGGCTTGCCGGGGCGAGGCAGACGAACAGCTGCTGGGATGGCTGGGCTAACCTGCTAATCCTCGTCGCTGCCAAATATCGCCACGACTTGGTCCGTCGCGCGTAACGTCGGTGACGTCCGCAATCCGCTTCGCTAATCAGCCGCGGCTTACTGCCGAGACCTCAGTTTCAGGCTGTGCAGGCATGGAAAGCGGATAAACCGCTCTCACATGCTTGGAGGTCAGCAAATAAAAGGTCCAGAGTGCCGCCGGGACAAGCGACCGTAGCGTGTCTTTCAGCCAATCATAATAGCCAAGAATTGCCGCCGCGTTCTCCCGGCCGACAACCAGATCCGTCACCGCCGGGGTGAGAAAGCTTGCCAGAGGGCCGAGCAGCCAGAGCGCGAACACGACCGACCGCACCGTCCGGCGCTCCCGCCGGCGATAAAGCTTTTGAGCCGTGTATAAGCTGATGAGAGTGAGCGCGCCCAGGAACAGTAAAATGGCAAGTTTGAAATCTCGCCAAGCCGGCAGGAAAGCCAGATTCGGCGCATCGATCTCAGCCGCGCCAAAGGAAGCAATGAGGAGCAAGAACTGCAACGGGCCGTAGCCGATCAGGCAGACAAGCAGGAGCGACAGCGTGAAGCCGAAGCGGGGACTGTCGGCTTTGCTGGTCTCCTCCCCCGCTTTAATCACCCGCTCCCGCGTCGCTTGGTCCTGTAGCACCGCATCCAAGGCGGCGATGGCTTCAGGCACCAATTCCGCGCGCTGTTGATCCAAAGCCGCGAGGTCTTCCGGCGGCAATTCCCTATAATGTTTCAGGAAGCCGTCCAGCTTGATCTGGTCCATGTCACCTCGTTCCCGCCGAATCGTGTTTTACCCTGCACGTGTAAATTCTTTATCATATTTAGAGTATCGTGAAAGTCGTATTTTTCTTCTTCGCGTAATCGGCGCCGACCATCCTGCAAGATGCGCAAGCCGGGGAGCCATCTGACCATGTATTGGCCGCCCGATGGATCAGGCTTGATGCACGGCGCCCCAGGCTTTGGCGGCTTTCGCGCTTACGAAATCGGGCGCCGGCCGGCCGTAATACCATCCCTGGCCATAGTCGACGCCGTATTCGAGAAGCAGTTGGTGCCGCTCCCGCGTTTCCACCATCTCGGCGACGGTCGCCACCTTGAGCTCGCTGCAAGTCCTGAGAATGCCGAGCACGATGGCGCGTTGCTTCGGGGTTTCGGCAAGGCCGCCGATATAGCGACCATCGATCTTGACGTAATCGACATCGAGCGCCTGCAGATATTGCAGTGACGCCGAGCCGGCCCCGAAGTCGTCGAGACAGACCAGATGGCCCATACGCCGCAAATGGGCGACCACCGGGGCGGCCCGATCGAGGTCGTCGATTTTGGTGGATTCCGTGATCTCGATGATCAGCTGTTGACGCCCCCGGGGCTGGTTAGCGGCCGTCTCATCGAACATGCGCATGAATTGCTCATTGAGCAACGAGCGCGCCGACATGTTCACGGCGAGACTGATAAACTGATCGCGTTGTGCCATGTCGACGATCCGCGATCTGCTTCAGATAGGCGATCGCGGAGATACCCTCCACCTGATGAATGCCTTCGTCACGGAATTTGTCCCAGACAAAAGTCAGGATGTTGCTGATATCGTCGCCGCTGAGGACAGCCGACCCGAATTCGATGGTCCTGGTGTCGAGCTTTAGCATCTTGTCGTCGATGTCATAGGCCTCGCATAAGCGCGCAACCGATGATTTCAACCCGGATATGTTGTCAGGATCGAGATGGGCAATGCCGAATTTTCCGTCCCCGATGACGGAAGCCGTCTCATGTCCGATGGAATAGTGCCGAAGTTCCCCGCCCATTTCATGCAGCAGATCCGCGGTGCGGTCTCGCCCGAGCATTGTCTCCAACTGCTCGCGCTGCACCATTTCGATCAATGTCAGATTGAGTGAGAGACCGTTCTCCTGAGCCCGTTGCACCGATGCCTTGGCAAGATCGACGAAACCGCTGAGCTCAAGCAGGCCGGTCAGGTTGTCATGCGGCAAGCCAACGGTCGCAATCGCGGCCGGCCGCTTTGAGAGCGCCACCGACAGATAGTAATGGCCGCTGGCGATCGCCGCCGGCCGATGCATGGCGACGCAAATGGCGGAGCGCGGGTGATCATTCAGGGCCTCGAGCGCAAGATCCGCATCGCGAACGCGGCCGCCTTGGCGCAATCGCCTCATCATCACATCGAACTGCCCGGCGGCAGCGGGGGTCATCTCTCCACTCAGCTCCTGGCCTACGAGCTCGCTGGCGGATTTGCGGAAAATCGACTGCAGGGCGCCGCCGGCCCAGGTAATCCGGCCGCTATCGTCGATTTCGATCAGCACATCGGCGGTGGCGAAGGCAAAGCCCGTCATCCGCGTACGATCGCGCTCAATCGCTCCGTCACCTCATCGATGGTCATGCCCACGCCCAGGAATTGTGATAATTTTTCTCGATTTTTCCAATAATTGCAGAAGATCGTTAGAACCTCGTCAAAAAGCCGGATTACCCGGCCTGAACCGGAATCAAATGGGCGCCCTGCCCATTTTGCTCGCCCGAATGCGGCGCAGCGATTTCGGGCGTGACGATCCTGGCTGTGATGACCTCCGACAGCGTGCTCGCGACAGGCGCTTCGACGCCACCAAGTGCCCGATGACTTTTTCTCATCTGGCAATGACATAGTCTCGTTTGCTTTGGCGCTGCCGGGCGGCGACGCTCACCGGGCCGCAAAAATGCGGTGACGCCCAGCCGGATGGCGCAGATGCTGACCATGCAGTCCCCCCAAACCGCCGCCAAAACCTCGCATGCACCTGCTTCGCAGGCAGCGGCCGTGGTTGCTCCCCTGGCGGAGGCTCGGGTCAAGATTGACGCTCGGCCGGCGACCAGACCGGTGCCGGGGGCCGTGCCGGCAGCGAAAGCGCCGCAATCGGCGCCTCTGCTGCGGCAGAACATGGTCAGCGGCCGGGTCGAGATCACCGTCGTGCTGCTGCCCGGTTTCGCGCTCTATGACCTCGCCGCGCTGTGCGACACCTTCGACGCCGCCAACCGCCAGGCCGAGCGCAAGGTCTTCACCTGGCGGCTCGTCAGCCTGGACGGCCAGCCGGTGCAGAACGCGCTCGGCGGTCTCGTCGGCGTGCAAGGGGCGGTCGATCCGCAGACGCAGCCGGACAATATCCTGCTGCTCAGCGGCGGCGATTTCAGCGGCACCGAGCGGCTGCAGGCCTGGCTGCGCCAGGCGGTTTCGCGCCATGCCCATGTGCTGGCGA
>Ga0255336_100193_pt1 | contig 128084 bp, 146 predicted proteins | sample MeOH1_35cm_T3_17_FD_189102 | JGI IMG/M metagenome (GOLD analysis project Ga0255336, IMG submission 189102) | Sandy soil microbial communities from University of British Columbia, Vancouver, Canada - MeOH1_35cm_T3_179 | ecosystem: Engineered > Artificial ecosystem > Sand microcosm > Unclassified... | reverse complement strand
TAATTGGTGTGTCCCTCCAGCATCTGCACTTCCTGGCCCGTGGTCGGGTTCCACAGCCTGACGGTCCGATCCCCTGAGGCCGACGCCAGCAGCGAGCCGTCGGGCGAGAAGGCCACCGCGCTCACCCAACGAGTGTGTCCCTCCAGCTTCTGCATTTTCTGGCCCGTGGTCGGGTTCCACAGCCTGACGGTCCCATCGTCAGAGGCAGACGCCAGCAGCGAGCCGTCGGGCGAGAAAGCCACCGACTTCACCGAGCGAGTGTGTCCCTTCAACTTCTGCATTTCCTGGTCCGTGGTCGGGTTCCACAGCCTGACGGTCCGATCGTCTGAGGCAGACGCCAGCAGCGAGCCGTCGGGCGAGAAAGCCACCGATTTCACCGAGCGAATGTGTCCCTCCAGCTTCTGAAGCTCCGGACTCCACAGTGCTGGAGTGATTGGACACCTCCGGGTCCACGCCGGGGTCCGGCCACAGATGTTCCTCACTATGCTGGTCTGCGGTGCGAAAATCACTGCCGACGAATAAACCTGAAGGGGTGCAAAGTCGGCGATATATCGGTTAGCAAGGACAAATCGTCGTGTGTCTTCAAGAAAGGATGACAATCGAGTCGAATTGTTTACCTGCCCCCCTCATATATTAGTGCCAATCCCCTGTCTAGATATTCCTCCTGGAGGTCACTTACCGATACAAATGATTGCAATACACCAATGTACCCAATGACTTCGGCGATCCTGTTGATTAGACTGAGAGCTTCAAGCCAGTGCAGGAAGTGCTTCTGCAAGAACACGTGCACTTCGTCATCGTCATGAATCTGAACCTTGCTATGCTGAACATGGTGGACCCAGTACCGGCATGCATACTGAAATGCGGGTGAGAGGCGTTTGTTGATCATGGCTGAGTCAACCTCTCTTCGTGGCTGGCCTGGATAGTTAAGATCGCATAAGTTTTCCCGTAGACCATTACGGTCTGACAGCAATTCCAGACATCTCGTCATCAGTATTTGATGTGTGGTTGGGCCTTCCACTCCAAAAGGTTGATCTCGAAGTTTGTCGCTTGACAGGAACTCGCTGAAGGACAGATGAAGGGTCCTGACTGGTGTCTCAATGTCGGCAGGAACCCGCAAAACGGAATGCAGCGGGCGCAAGCGGAGCCTAATGGTCGCTGAAGACACTTTCAGAAGGGCTGCCAGGGACGCCACGGAAAGCGGTTCAGCAAGAATGACAATAGATCCAACGATCATCCGGAACTCCTGGTATAGCTTCTCCCTTTCACGCGAGTTGCTTAATGTCGCTGGCAGTTGCGTGAGCACAGGAAGGTATGTCTGTTCCATCTGCTCCAAATGACCCGTCCCTTGAAATTTTAAGATCGTTTCAAGTCGCTCTTGAGGATTCCAGTTAGGGTCGCCCACGTAACGATACACAGTCGCGGCAACGATAAATAGTGGAACGGCCATATCGACCAAAGCTTGAAGGACCTTGTCGCCCGGCCAGTCCTGATCTAGTGGTGCATCCGAAGGCGGGTCGGCATTGTAATTCTTCCGGATCTCCGAAAATGCATCCTTCAAAAAGGCGGAGATGTCATGCTGAATCGTTGTTCGGGGAACTTCATCGTGGAGGATCAGGTCCTGATGAGCGTCGACAGACATCTTCTTGAATTCCAGCAGAATAGGTAGATCGGGCCGGCTGGTCAGAAAGAGTCTGAGACGAATAGTCTTGATCTGGGATAGTCGAGGCCACAAATCGAGAATCGCTTTGATGTCACGTTCCTTCTCGCACTCATCCAAAGCATCTACCACCACTATCAAGGTCGGACAGCCACTGGTAGTGAGGTTCAATTTTTGTAATGGTTGATAAATCAACTTGTCGAACTGTTCACCCAACGACTTGTCAAAGATAAAAGGATCGGAAGTAATCACCTCGGTGACTAAGGTACCCAACCCTGGTATCTTCAACACGAGCTCTCGGGTAATCGTGGAGAAGAATCGTGAAGCGGAGCCCCGGTCGCCTTCGCCTCGTTTGAAAAAGAAGCTAGCCCCAAGATCGACGAGTCCAAGGCGGCCTTGCTCGGTCAACCACTTTGCGATAGTGCGAGAGATAGTCGACTTGCCCGTGCCTGCCATGCCGTTGAGCCAGAAGATGCTCTTGCTGTGGAGTTGTTGAGCCCAGTCTTGAATTTGACGTAGCAGCTCGATTCGCGTCGCAGGATGACAGGTTATGAAATCTTCACCGTAGGAGTTGAACATTGCCCCTTTGGCATATGGCAATTTGTCCAGGTCGAGCTTGATCTCAAGTCGATTCAGTGATTCTTGAATCTGATGTACTTCTTTGAGCTCCCCGAGCACCTTCTGTAGATTTTGATTAAGCAATGTGCGATCACAATTGCTCGCCTCGATCTCAACGTTCCTTCCGAGCTTGTCGCACTCCTGTTCGAACTCCTGGACATCACTGTCTTGCCAAAACGCATTCAATGCGCGTTGAAATGACGGAGTCTGATATGTTTGGATGGCTCGGGCCAAGAACTTCAGGATGCGTGCATACAGTTTCGTCAGGGCAGATTCAAAGTTCGTTCGTGTCAGCGTCGCAGGCAGCCTGTGCAAGAAGTCCATATACGCCTTCAGTCGGTTTGCCATGTACAGAACGGTTTCGCACCCGACTAGGAGGGAAGTCATTTGGTTTGCCTCGGATACGACAGCCTGTCGATTGAAACGTCAGGTCGGGGAGGGCTTGAGTTGAGGAGAGAGGATTCTTACCTCGAGCAGCAAGCGAACGCCAGCCCACGGTAAGCCGGCATGCACAGGGTCAGCGTTGACAACGACATCGCCCACGTCTTTGAATCGGTTCAGCCAACGTATCACCTTGTCGGCCTCCTCCTTTAGAATGAACTCTCGCCCAGCAAATGTAACCCTCAGCCTCTTCTCCAGGCAGCATCGTTGCTTCTCCTTGGCCGCAGCTAAAGCCTGCTCCAGCGCCAAGTCAATGTCGCTGGAAGTCGGAAGAATATATTCTCGCAGGGCTGCACGATCGTGATCTGAGAGTTGTTTGAGCGCATCATCCAAGAGATTGTGGCTCGAGGAGGGGTTGGAAATTGCTTGCTGTGATGATGAGGCGGTAGCGCTGGCGTTTGGCGAGTTCGCTGCAACCTGTCCAGCTGATGGTGGTCTCGACGACACCAAAATCTGAGTCGACGAGGAGCCTGGCGTGGGTGCGGTGGATGATGGAAACGCTTGAGTCGAGAACGACGCTGGGGACGGTGATGAAGCACGGCTTCTGGGCTTGAGGTGTTTACGAAATCGCTCGCTTAGGCTAAGCTTCACGGGCCCACTCATGTTTGACGGTGTTTAATAGGCATAACAGATTCCCGAAGGAATCGTCCTTTTTTAATTTCGAAAGGGTCACAATATTCATGGTCGAAAAAAGAGAAACCGTCGATCAGGCTGCGAGCCTCCTATGTGTGCTGCACAAGCGAGACCTTGCATATCCCCGCCAGGCGTTTGGGCGGTTCCAATCTATAGAGGGGCTGCCGCGACGGAAGAGACCGCCATTGGCTGCAGATTTCCAATTCTTGGCATGCCATTCCAATGATCTGTCCACCATCCGTCATTGGATAATCAGTGATCGAGGAACAAGTGTGCTCATATGCTATATCTATATTGCCAAAGATTGAAATCTGGACTGTCGTCGAATTCTTCCAAGGTATGACACAACCAGGAGAAGCAAAAGGGTTCGTATTATGGAGGTCATTGGCTGGTTCATTGGTGTTGTTTAGCAACGGAACGCAAAGATATTGGCCCGAATAAATGAACAACGGCCGGCTTTGTCAGATGGACATACAAGAGCTCTGCTATGAGGATGTTGTCGTGCAAAGGTTCAATTCTCCAGCGCGACATGGGACGGCATCGCTCAGTCCGCGTGCTGTTGGGACTGCACCCATCTAGTTGTTGCAACCATAAACAACCAAAGAACGGTATTCCTACCCAAGGGTGAGATCTGTGTTCATACATGGACAGCCCCTTCTTCCGACCAACGAATTCACAACTTGGCTTTTCCCGATATCCGGTTCAACTCCAGAACGTCCTTCACCTCGAGGCCATAGTGGGTGAGAAGTTCTTTGGTCTTTTCCTTCTGTGCCTGAATTCGTTTCAGCAGAGCAGGGCCCCTCTTGTTCTCGTTACGGCCAAGCTGTACGATGTGGACCTCATCCGGACCGTCGACGATTCTCATGGTCCGGCCAGAAGCCCACATTTGGGCCAGCGGGGTCTCCTGGGACACGCCCGCCCCACCATAGGCTTGCATGGCCCGATCCAGAACGTCCAGCAGCATCGCAGGGACCTGGACTTTGACCTCTGCAATCTCTTTCAGGGCTTCCTTCGCGTTGGCGCTGTCGATCTTGATGGCCGCGTTGAGGACGGCCAGGCGGGCGGCGTCGATTTCAATCCGGCTGCGTGCCACACGCTCCAGCATGATCCCATGTTCCGACAACTGCTTTCCGAATGGCTTCTTCGACTGGTCATTGATCCGAGCGAGGAAGAATTCAAGGGCTCGCTCCGCCTGGGACCATTAGCCCTGCCTGACTTTGGCCGGAGAAGACTCTTACCGCGCCGACAGATCTCATGGCGTGGTGGATCCTTCCTGGTCCGAGGCGGCCTTGGACCACCTCAAACCCACGACCTTCGCCCAGAATCATGTTGCTCGCGGGCACCCGGACGTTGTTGAAGGTGATATGGGCGTGGCCATGTGGGGCATCATCAAAACCAATGACAGACAGCATGCGGTTGATGGTGATGCCGGGTGTGTCTGCCGGGACCAGAATGACCGATTGCTGTTTGTACGGATTCGGGTTGTTGGGGCTTGACTTTCCCATGACGATATAGATCTTGCAGCGCAGGTCACCCGCGCCGCTGGACCACCATTTCTGTCGAGATCAGCGGGGGTGCGTGAGAGAGGGGGGATTCCTCCATTACCTGGCCATTCAACACCCACTCGTTGCCCTCTCGGTGCATCTGGAGCTCGATGTTGGTCGCGTCGCTGGACGCGATCTGGGGCTCCGTCATCAAGAAGGCAGACCGAATCTCTCCGTTCAACAGGGGGGTCAGCCACTTCTTCTTTTGCTCCTCGGTTCCATACTTGGCGAAGACCTCCATGTTTCCGGTGTCCGGGGCGGCACAATTGGTGGCCTCGCTGGCCGTGAAGCTCTTGCCCAGATACTCGGCCATCAGCCCATATTCCAGGTTGCTGAACCCGGCACCCTCTTTGAAGTGGTTCTTGGGCAGGAACATGTTCCAGAGGCCGAGTTTCTTCGCCTTGGCTTTCAAGTCCTCCATGACTTGTGGGTGAGCTCCGAACCGCTTCTGCACGCCTTCGCCCACCTGCTGAGCAAAGACGGCATCGGCGGGAATGCATTCTTCTTCCACAAATTTCTCAACCTACTTCACAGTTATGATATGCACGGCCTGGGTCCATTTCAATCTCGACGTACAAGATCGAGCGTCTTCTTGGCTCGTTCACTGACAAAAGGCCGGGCGATGATCGGGATTCTTTCAGAAGCCGGGACGTGGCCCGTCTGGCTGTTGAGCAAGTATGGAACCGACATTGTGTCCACGAGAAGGAATGGTCTTGACGAATTGGACGTCGAATGGGCCAGACGAGGTTACCGTGAAGATGGTCGTGGTGGCAGATTGATGAGATGGAGAAACTCCGAAAGGGCTGGAGGAAACTTGGGGTACTTGCCGAGTGCCGAGGCCCTTTTCCCTGCTTCCAGTTAGCGTTCCGGCGGTACCCTGATCCAGAAACAGGCCATCTGTAGCTGCTGCTGAAGACGTACCCGTATTTACTAATCTATCATACGACCCCAGTCGCGGGATTAGAAAACCACACTCAGCCGGTGGCATTTTGCTGGAGCGGGATGCGGTCTGGGGTCTTCTCGAGTCACGTGGCCAAGCCTCAACCGGCGGAGATCTCTTGGTCCGGCGGAAGCCCTGTCTGTCCATCCGGTGGTAACCTCTGGCTTCCAGCTCAGGCACACGCCTGCCTGATGTGCCTGATGTGAAGATAGAGGACACCATGCTTCCTCAGCTCGGGCTGCCACTTGCCATATCTCACCGCACTTCTTATCTGCGAGTCGATTGACCAGCAAGCTTGCTGCTCACTCGGCCAACCTGGTCGCATTTCCGGAATCATCCATCCCCGGTTTCCCCATCTGGTCGGCGTCCTCTCTCCCGCTCAGAACCACGATTTTTTCCATCGTCTCACTCAAGAGTCTCTGTACGTGGACGGAGAGGAGGTGGCAGCGATTCGTGAGGCCGCGCGCCAAACCCAGACGGTCGTCAGCATTGGGATCTCGGAAAAGGTCCGATATAGCTCTGCCACCCTGTTGAACACGGGGACCATGGCGACATCCTGGTTCACCACCGGAAATTGATACCAAGCTTTTTCGAGAAGCTGAGCTGGTCGCGGGGCGATGGATATGGCCTGCGGGTGGCAGAGACGATTCATGGTAAGGTAGCACGCTCATTGTGGAGAGAACACCAATGCCTCGCCAGGCTCTCTCTGATAGCGCAAGGTGAGCAGGTTCACATCTCCACCTGGCCGGCGATCTGGCCACTCGATGGTGGAACGCGGAGCCGACCACGGAGTCGACCTCACGGGTCCCCGCCGGTGCTCAGCGCAATGATGACAATATCGGACCAGAGCTGCGGCGCACTTTTTTGAGGCAAAATGCTTCGGCATCATGTGTGCAGGCTACTTTCACCCCGAAACGATCGACACCGTCCGTTCTGTGAGCGACAGCGAGGATGCTATAAACACTCTGACTCAGGCACCACGTGCTGCCAGCATGTTTCTCGATCCTACGGGACGCTATTGCAGGCCTTCGTCATCGATGCCCAGTCTGACCGTTTGCAAAACAAAGAATGGTTGCAACACGACAAAGGCATCCTCTACGCTGACCTCATCTGAACGAGTGCATCGAGGGCAAGCAATATCATGACACGGTAGGCGGATATCAGAGATTCGACGTTTTACTCTGCAGGTAAACCGAACGAGAGAAGACCCCGCTCGCTTTGAGGAATCGACGAGGCATGCTGAGGCGAGAATGCTCACTGTTGGCCATACCGAGCAAATTGAGCGGGCAATGGCAGCTCGGTAAAGATCAGCGGATGTGGGAATGTGGACGGCGGGCAACGTTGTCGGTTTCAACTCTTGGGATTCCACCAATATGGAAGCCTAGACGAAGGACACCGCAAAGTGGTGTCAAACAAACTGGATAAAGGATCACCAATGAGTCAGCCTCGGCAGGAGGAGATTCGACGGAAAGATGCCAATGTCGGTTGCTGCAGGGGATTAGAATCTTCCTCTCGACGGAGCATGGGATAACTTGGTTGCTCAGTTCCTCCATGACCGGGAACCAAGCACAATGAATCGTGATTGATTCTATCCCAGATGCTGCCTCCGGTGGTGTTGTAGGAGTACCGCAGGCCAAGCGCTCCCAAAGTGAATACACTGCTGGTGTTCCCAACACCTTCTTCCTAAGCGAGACAATTAATATCTCAACCTCACAGTCAGTGCCATTCCGAAGTTACTGGTGCCAAGCCAGGTATGTCACGTGGAACCCCTTTCTCCAGGCACAAGTCACAAGCGTCTTGAAATCGGATGGTACATGACTCGTGCATTTTTTTCAGATACCGAAGCCATCACTGCCAGCAGCTTCACCACCTTCCATTCGCTCCTTGTATTACTTTCTCGCGTTGTCGTACCGTGTCATCTTCATATGCTTTCCCTCTGCTCACTTCTGCGACGTTCATGACCTACCCTGCCGCTGGGCCGAAACCTTTTCCGGGATCGAGACCTTCGTCCCGCGAGGAAAATCTGATTCCGCAGGCTCGAGAAACGGGCCCGGTCGTGGCCAGTGGCCCGTCAAAGGATGCAAGAACGGTGACCCAAGATGGTCCTGCGGTCAAGCCGTGGGCCCATTTTGTGGCCGGCGGGTACGATCGCTGTCCTGGGACGCTGCCAGTGTCAGCCTGTACTGACGGTCTTTCAGGATTGGCGGCATGACCGCAGCAACAATCACGTCTCCGTTGGATGTCCTCAAAACACGACTTCAGTCAGACTTCTATCAAGCTCAATTAAAGGCGTTGCACGCTGCGCACCCACCGCCGCCAAGGTCGAGCCTCACATTCCTGCCCAGATCAGCATATTTTCATCTCAAGGAGACTGTACAAATACTGGCATCGATATATCATCACGAAGGATTTCGGTCACTGTTTCGCGGCCTGGGAGCCAATCTGATCGGCGTTGTACCTGCGCGGAGCATCAACTTCTACGTCTATGGGAACGGAAAGCGGATCCTGAATAATTACTTCAATCCAGAAGGACGCGAGAACGTGTGGAGCATACATCTGGTGGCTGCGGCGACGGCCGGTGTCGCCACGGGAACGGCGACGAATCCGATATGGCTGGTCAAGACCAGACTTCAACTGGACAAGAGCAATGCCAGTCACGATCCGACGCGAGGGCGACAGTACAAGAACAGCTGGGATTGCATCAAGCAGACGGTCAAGCACGAAGGCATCCGCGGGCTGTATCGTGGCCTCACTGCCTCCTACCTCGGGGTCACCGAGTCCACGCTGCAATGGGTGTTGTATGAACGGATGAAGCTGTCCCTGGCGAGACGAGAAGCAAAGAGGCTGGCCACTCCGGCATACCAGCGGACATGGCTGGATGACACGGAGGAATGGGGCGGGAAATTCACCGCGGCCGCCGTGGCGAAACTCTTTGCCGCCGCCCTGACTTATCCCCATGAAGTCGTGCGGACCAGGTTAAGGCAAGCGCCGACCCTGGTGAGCGAGACCGGTCACGTGACAATGAAGTACACCGGTCTGGTGCAGTGCTTCAAGACCGTCGCCAAAGAGGAAGGGATTGCTGGTTTGTATGGTGGCATGACGCCGCATTTGCTTCGGGTGGTGCCAAGCGCCGCCATCATGTTTGGAATGTGAGTTTCCCAGATCCCCTTCTCAACCTGATCCCCCCTGACCACCACACTAGGTACGAGGTAATCTTGAAATTATTCGGGACGACAGCATAAAGCGCGCATCGCAACGGCCAGCCTTGTCATGCCACGGACATACTCCAGTCGCATTCTGGACCCGCACACCCACCTATCTCATAGAATGCACCGATCGGCGTTAATCACGGTGCGGGCCCGGGTTTTTTTTGAAAGATACCCTCCTCTAGCCTTGTACGATATGTTGTCAGACAGTGGTTGCCACATTCAGGTCTTGGGCCCAGGCCTTGAACCAAAGCGAGGCACAATGATACACACAACTATTTTTCTTCTCCCGGAGCCTGTTCTCCCGGAGCCTGTGATGTCATGGTTGTTTTCTTATTGGCACCCACGTCGTCCGTGGAAGACTGCCATACTGGACATCAATGCCAGAGAGTCCAAGTTGACATCTGCAATGTGCTGAGCGCGGATACTAGTCTAGAGTCGTGGCCATCTTTCCATGCCCCGAGCGTGCCAGTGTTGAAGAATCGTGATGTAGACCGAAAATGTGTGTGTAGTGAATGAAAGCTAGATCCAGAGGAAACTCTTTGTTGCCACTTGGAGCGATGCCCATATCACCTCGAGTCATCGGCTTCGATGTGTCGATGCTGATGTCAATACCAATGCCGATATCTTGCAAAAGTGGCAGTCTTTTCAACTTCAATCTTGTTGACCTTCTGACCATGTCAATCCACAAAGGATCCGATCAGCAAGAACATCCTGCCTCACGGGATCTATACCTGGATGGTGTTTCCAATATGGGCGGCAGAAAACCGACGCTTGGCAAGCCCTCTATAAATCCATCTTTCTTGTAAAGAATAAGTGCAACGCAAACCAAACCATCCATCAAAGGATGTGTGATTATTCATTCACAATTCACCTTCAACTTGTCCCCTAACGAACGCCACCACCCTTCCATTCTCCTTCATCTGGTCCGAGGTCACACAGCCGCGTCAAATGGCTGGCTCGTCAAAGAAGGGATCATCCAAGATCCCCAAGGGAACACAAAAGGGAAAGGACAAGAATCCCGCGTCTGAACGCGACTCTGTTGATCAATAATGAGGATTACAATATCCGCTCACCGGAGCGCACCGAGCTCTTGACCCAGATTAAGGCAATAATCGACAACGCTCTCATCTCCCCTGCTTTCGGGGCTTGCTGCCAGCTCGCCGATATAGAGTGCTTACAAGATATCGCCCAAATGCCGCAGAAGGTGATTCGTTTCTTCGAGATGCCACTCTGCGCTCTACCGATGCAATGTGAGTTGCTAGGATGTCCAGCCTGATTTAGGTTCACATGCTCACTGTTGACAGGGAATCACCGATTCCAGGATTCGGAATTCCGACGATCCAAGAGGCGCAAACTGAATTCTGATGGACAATCATCGGTCCTGCGGTCGGAGAAAGTAGGTCCCTATCCTCCTCCCCCTCAGGATACTCCTGTCTGACCATACAATGCAAAAAGAGCGATGGTGACAGATGCGTCCTGACTCGGATGAAAAATCCTCGGGCAGCCCATATATTTCCCCCCTGCATCCTCAATCCGCGCCCCAAAGCTCGAAATAAAATGGCCAGAGCGATTCCTGGGTTTTGGCAATCTCTGAGCCTCTTCTGGAACCAAGATCGGATCAACAAATGGGAAAAGGCGATCTTTCCAGATTCTGAGGATGGTGTTGGACGGTCCTTCAATCTCATCTCTCTCGCGATCGACGCACATGATATGTGGAATAGGGGGATATTCGCACTCAAACCGGTGGAACTTTCAAGCGATCGTAAGACGCTTACTGTCCGATTCTTCTGGCAAGTTCCGGGCAATTACGAAATTGATCGCCGGATCGATTTACTCACGGAACCCATATCATCAGAGGGCTTGACTCTGGTCGCAGATGGATATTTTTTGTCTCGCATTGAGGAGGAAGGCATCACTCCGCGCATTCGTCACATTTCTTCTGGAGACATCTTTACCCTCACCACCAAGGACCCCCAAAACCTACCTTTACCAAGCGTGGATCTCTTAGAGATGCAATGGTTTCTCCAACGCCTGGTGGGAATGAGCGGCGCTGCAGGATGGCCCAGTTTGGATGACGATGACGATGACAGCATCGACAACGACGATGTTGGGCTTGTCTCGGACGATACCTATTCCAACGTGCACAACTCCTTGAAAAGAGTCTACGAATGGGTTGATGCTGAGACCGCAGGGATAACGCCGCAAATTTCAACACCTCCACAGGCGCTTCTGTGATCCAGTGTCTTTGAATGGACTTGAATGGACATCTCGGGCTGAAGAGGTTTGTGGCGGTGATTACGAGGTGCATAGGAAGCGCCTGTGATCCAGTGTCTTTGAATGGACTTGAATAGACATCGCCGGGCTGAAGGGTTTGTGGCGTGATGACGAGGTGCATGGCGACACATGAGACCTTGATCTCTAGAGGGGTTTCGTATTTCATGGGTTGTACAATCGGATCTTTGCGAAGCATTTCCTGCATTAACAAGTCAAAGTGAGATGGAGAGATCGTGGAGGCCCCGACATTGACAAGCCAGCCGTTGGTGGAGAACGAAGGGAGAGATATGGGAGTTCAGCCGGTCGCAGCTCGCGATAAAGCCAAATCATGGCATCGTCATGGTGTTGATGGAAACGCTGGAGGTTGCTGAATGAGGCGAGGGACCGCTCATAGACAGGTGTATGGTCAGGGCATATGGAAGAGCCATGGGGAGATTGAGACAGATTGAGACAAAAGCTTGGTGGCATTCCAACAATTGGCCACGTTGACGGCTCTCTGTATGAGTTGATCATGAGAATGCCAGACCACTACACCGACAATAAAGCAGCATTGTAAAAGAGCAAAAAAATGAGAGGAGTGGGATTCGAACCCACGCGGGTTGCCCCATGAGAAATCAAGAACTGGTTAACCAGACCTAAGTGCTAGGACTTGAGTCACACGCCATAACCGCTCGGCCATCCTCCCGCAGCATTTAAGGTGATTTTCACAAGTGAAGAATATATATAATCTTATTTTCTTGGCAGTGAGGGTCGCCCATTTGCCTGCTGGCCGTACCTGTAATCATTAGGTCGTCAATGCAATATTCCTGGAGCAAGATCTATCTGAAATCTCGTCCGTGAATGACGCAATAATAGGCAGGTCGCCTCTAGAAGGCGTGGTCAGGTGCAGAAGCCCATCACGGCGCCTTGGGCATTGTATGTTTACACCCTCCCCGCAATCAGCCACCCGCCGCGACAGAGGTCGATTTGTCTTTCATGATTCCACATCGCCTCTCAACCTCGGATCTTGAGCGATGGAATCGCAAGATTATGGGAAGCTTCTGGCGGCTCTCCGTGAACAGCAAGCAGCGCGACCACTATCCATTCTCAATCTCGCAGAACCGCTCACAGCATCTTCCGCGAGCGCGGCTTTAGAACCCCAGGGGTTTTCCAATACACGCGCCTCGGACGCGTCGACACAGCTGTCTCGCTCTGAATCTGACAGCTCTACACCGCAATCTCTCAAGGCAGACCTCGCGCATTATAAAGACCTTTTCTCCAAACTGCGCTTTAGTTATCTCGAACAGGTCACAAAGGAGAAGTACTTGAGGGCGATTGTCGGCGATCCACCGCTCCTGGTCAGCCATGGAGACAACTTGGTGTTGGAGGAAAAGCTGGCCGTGATGAAGGCGGAGCTGAAAGGCAAAAAGGCCGAGGTCGATGCATTGGTCAAAGAGATGGAGAACATGGCAGCGGAATTGGCACGAAAACATGACAAGGTACAGACGGACATGATCATCCTCCAAAAGGTGCCAACGGAGATTGCGAATTTGCGAGAACAAGTAAATGTGCTCAGGAGCCAACTCGTGGAGAGGAAAGGAGCAGGGGAAAGGTCGAGGGATCCCCGGATGAACATGAGTCTCGATGCGACGAACGAGGCGCTGGAGGCGCAACAGAAAAGGAACCAAGAGCTGGATGAGCAGATCGAAGCCTTACAACGTCAGCTGCCGGCGAGAATAAGAGAGTGCGAAAAGGCCGACCGAGAATTGGAGGACTTGGAAGCTAAGAGGAATGAAAGCGTCCGATTCGCCAAAGAAGTGAGAAGGATCAGGGAGGAAGGCGGGCGAGATATACTGGAGGAGCAAGGCCGGTGGTACCGGAGCTCTGAAGTCGTCCTCAAAGGCCTTTTGGGTGTCGAGGCTTGACGACTGGCTGCCATGTTTGGTCCAAGGCGTCTCTGAATTCCATATACGGACACTTTCAATTTGAGAACAGTTCAGACGCCAGATGGAGATAGAGCAGGGCCGGCGGAGTGACAAGCACTGGTGTTCAGGTCTGACATACAGAATGGAGAGCATCTCTTTGGATCAATGCCCATCGATGACATGATGTTCCTCTCATGTCCCAGATTCAGCTTCTTAACAAACCGCGCCGGATGCCGGCTGATCCATATGCCGTAGCAGAACCATTTTAGCAAAGTGTATCCTCGTGCTGTGCAGGCACCACCCACTACTACCGTCACTCCTACTCCTCATCACCCTCGCCCTCTTCGTCGTCCTCGTCCTTCTTCTCCGCAGCCTTGGCCTTCTTCCTCCGGACACGGCCAGGGCGCCCGCCACCGAACGGACTCGTGAGAGCAAAGTCAATGTGTTTCTGCGAGTCGAGTCGGACGATGAAGGACGGCACGTTGACGATCTGCTTGCCGACACGGATATGCCTCTGCTTGATGAGGACACGGGCGTGGTGGATCGATTTGGCGAGACCGAGCTTGTACACGCAGGTTTGTAGACGGCGCTCCAAGAAGTCTTCGACCTTCAAGGCCAACACGTAATCCAGCTTCATGCGAGATTCGTCCAGCACGCCGACACGGACCAGACGTCGAATCAGCGCATTGCCTTCGAACAACCGCTTGGGGTCTTTCTCGTCAAGAGTCAGAAGTTGACTGTATTCTGTCAGTCCTGCACGCCGGTCTTTGGCCACGACCATCTTCCATACCGGGCCGCTCGTCGGATTTTAGACAGCGTCAACTGGACACGCCAGACCTCCCGCTTATTGCGCAGGCCATATTCACCGACGATCTTGAGTTCAGAGTCGCTGACACAGGGTTAACCAGATATCACCGACGTAAGCAGAGGCAAGCTGCTGCTCAGTGGTCAGGATTCAAACTCACAGACGGGCCGACTCGAACGCTGTGCACCCGTTAGTCTGTAAACTCTGTCGGCGTGAGAGACTGCTTCACTTACGACGTCGGGGAACCTTGTAGGTCTTGGAGTATGAGCGCGGCGCCATGATTGCGATCGAGCTGCGCAATCACGAAAGTCGCTGGTTGGTGTGCTCGAGTTTCAATCTGAAGAGAAAACATTTGTGCGGGCATATTCTCCATCATTTCTTGGCGGCACTAGACCACAGAAATCTGCCCGACCTCATTACACTCACCCCTCACTCCACCCCTTCGACGCCGTGAGTGCAAGGTGAGCCTGCCTCGCAGCCCACACGCTCCTTGCTCGAAGTTCCCCGAATGCTCCCTCTATTTTTGGGGGTCCTGTTGTGTCGCCGTGGTGGAGCCACCGATATCCTACTTAGAGTCTACGGTCCCTGCCGCTGCCTGCGAGGTGGCTATCTATTTGGGTCTGCCGGTTGCGCTTGTTTTGCTTGTTGCGTCCGATCTATTTGAACACGGCCTCACCCGCCCCTCCTCGGCCATGGCAAGAAAGAAGATCATTGGAGGCGAGCTGGGCACTCGCGCCAAAGAGAATGGCCACCAGCGTCACGCCTACTCTTCCACTCACCAAGTGTATGCCCCTCGTCGTAACTCCCTCTGCAAGTGAAGGCATTTCAGTCATCTACGTTAAGCAAGGTTTCCTTTCGGTCGAACATAAATTCTAGAAAAGTATTCGGATCAACCGAAAGCCAATCACGTGGACCAGGCAGAGCCAATCATCGAGAGCTAATCATTTTGTCGGTCGACGTGACTCCTGTGGCGGCCGGCACCACCGTTCAACTTCCATCCAACATCGCTGGTCAAAGTGGAGTATATCTCCATCTCATCCCTCAAACGCACTCTATATCCAGTATCGCACCCTAACTTGTGGCACTCTGTCGCATCACAGCGTATCGCTTTCACATTCTCGCTCCTCAGCAGGTAAGATATAACCGACCTGCCCTAGTGCCGGTAGAACTGCCAGTGAGACTAAATCGCCACTACAGACAAACAACATGGCCTTCATGTCTCCAGAAGAAGAGTTGCGCATCAAAGCGTTGAAAGAGCAAAAGCGTTTTCCTTGGAGTGCCGCCGCATGGGAGGCAGCTGCCAGGCGGATTCATGAGCCGCGTCCCCCACGCATCCATTTGGTCATTCTTCAAGCTCCATTGGGCGCGCCTGCGGTGATTAAGCAGGTGGCTGGCCTGTCGGAGATGCCTGCCGTCGAGCAGACAAAGACTATTCCAGACGAGGGGGAGACGGAGGAGACAGTCAGCTTTTGTCGCCTAGGCGATAACGGTTATTGTGAGATCAGCAAATGGATCCGAGGATCAGTTTATTTTTTGAAGCCTATATACGTCATGTTTGAGGGTAAGCGCAAAGCTGCGTGGAAACCTATCCTTGCGGGGGATGAATGTGTTGGCGACTAGATTGGCAGCTCTCACCCCCAGTTCACCTTTGGCTTGCCCGACTCCAGCGCTAGTCACGTGCGCTCAGGACGGGCCTCACCCTGGGGCAGATTTCTCCTTGGCGTTCGCACAAAAACTAAGTCTTGGCGTTGGCAATTGAACATGACTTCAGACTTCTGCATTCTTGGTGCCGACAACCAGTCTCTGGACAACTCCCCAAGCCGGTGCGATGGGTCATTCTCGAGGTCTCAGATCCGGCACGCGCTATGCGTTTAGCCGTGACTTCCGCAAAAAGGTAAAATATCGCTGGCATCGAAAGCAGAGTGTGTGACTAAAACGACGCACAGGGAGTGATCCCACTCTCCACCTACATCAAAACCTACCGAGTCGGAGACATTGTCGACATCAAGGCCAATGGCGCGGTTCAGAAGGGTGTAAGTGACGGCGTGGTGTCACAAAGAGGGAATGGAATATTGATGGGCGCAGATGCCGTACAAGGTTTACCATGGCAAGACGGGCGTTGTCTACAACGTGACCAAATCAGCGGTCGGCGTCATCATTTACAAGGTAAAATGGCACCCGTTCAACATTCAGGTGCACCCCAGGCTGAACGTCAATCGCAGAGAGTCGGCAACCGCTACATCGAGAAGCGCGTCAATGTTCGAGTCGAGCACGTTTCCCTCTCGCGGAGCCGAGAAGAGTTCTTGAACCGGGTAAAGAGCAATGCGGAGAAGAGGCGCGAGGCCAAGGAGAAAGGCGAGTCGGTGCAGCTAAAGCGTCAACCCGTCGGTCCTCGGGAGGCCAGGACGGTTGAGTTGACGGAGATCGAGTCGATTACACCACAAGCTTACGACACCCATATTTAACGTGTTTTCTCTTCCCTGGTGGGGTGTGTCGATTGTGGGAGCGGGTGCGACTCGGATTCCGTCGATGATCAGGGATGGTGGATTCAGAGAATGTTGACAACATGCTGATGGATACCCTCCGTCTGGTGAAGACTCCATAAAAGAGAACGGTCTGTTGCTGCAAGATCATGCCAAAGAACCTCCAACCATGTCATACCCTTATCCGCTTCCTCTGACCTTGATTGTTGACCTTGATGATTACTCTCGTCTTGCCTACAGGGACATCGGAGCCGTTGCACAACAGTCGCCGCAGGAATGGGATTCAAGGCGAGATGTCGAGAACTTTCGTCGCCCTTGGCCAAAGACGAAGAAGATTCTCAATCACCACCAACTCATTATTTCCTACCTTTCTGTCGTGGATGGCCCATCTCAGCTCTTCATAAACTCGAATTCGGCATGACACGCGTTGGGCAGAATTGTCTCCATGCTGCCAGACGCAGCACCAACTTCACGTCAAAAGGTAGCTGAATTGATCTACATAAAGCAAGGTCTGGAGCCGATGTCTACCCATCTGTGTCTCTTAAAATGCTTACCGTCAGTCATACTCGTGTCTCGTCAGCCTGTTGTGTTCTCATTCATCATTTGTGTCTCAAAGTCAGAGCAAATCATCATCGTCTGGGATTCCTGTCGCCTGTCTTTCTTCCGCCGTCATACTCATCGGGTCCTTCATAATTCCATTGTCAAGGCCAACGAATAACGGTCTACTACTCATAGAATGGTCAGGTTTCGCGCCGCCCTGGGATAGTTGGACTGAAGTGGGAAGTGATGAGCTGTCATGTCCGCTCTTTTGGTGGGGAGTGGGACGGCCGGGGACGTTTTCATCCTTCAGATGCAGGGAGGCGCTTTGAATGACGGCGGAATGTTTTGTGTCAAACTTCAGCTTGCATCGCGTGCCTTCCTCCATCGCGAGTCTGGAGTCAGAGGGTGCCGGGGTGAGAGACGCCGAAATGGCTCCCCTTACAGAGTCGACGTCCTCGAGTGGTGCGCATTCCCGTGGTCTGAGCGGTACATCAAGTCCAGGCTGAATGGGCTTGATGACTTGATTCCTCGGATCTGGAAAAGGTGTGGAGGGGCCCGGCTTCGCATCGGCAGAGTCCGAGGGAATGTGCGCTGGGCCTTGCCCGATGGGATCTGGCCAGTGCTCTTCAAGTACGTGTCCGGGAGGGAAATGAGGTTCCGGAGCATCAGTGACGGGGACGACCGCATTGCCTGCGCCATCAAACTCGGCCTGGGGAGCTCTGTTCGCGACTTGCAGCCCATTCGGGCTCGAACGGTGCAGAAGGTTGTCCGACGAGTGCCAGTCGCCTTCATAGGAGTCGTCGAAAGAGGTTGCGATCTTGGCCAAAGTATCCTGGAGAATCCACGGGAAGCTGATAAAAGGCATTTGCGGCGCCGTCTTCTCCCGCTGGTGTTTTCTCACTTCGTCCAGGGCGAGGTCAACTTGAGCCTTGGTGTATTGATAAGCAGCAACGGCAAATGGCGCCAATCGCTGGTAGTCTCGGCCGCCGACCGTCTCGACAATGCTTTCGTAGAACTGTTCCTTGAGAATTCTGGAGAGCTGGCCAATCTCTTCATGAAATTTAAAGTCTCTGGCGGCCTTACTGTGAGTCAAGACGAACGTCGACCAGACTTCGAATTCGGTCCGGATTTGGTGCTGGGCCATAATTCGCTGCAAGGCTTGGTCATAGTCCTCCTTGAGCTCTTTCGCGGCCTGCATCGTCGAGGCGGGCGGTGTCATGCTGTTCAGGATGCGTACATCGAACGGTCCGTCCCAGTCGGGCACGAACGCGATCCGTTCGACGGCATCAAACAATCGGCCGAGCACTTTGCGGGATGTGTACGGGGTGCCCTTTTTTTGCATAAAATGTGGCCACTCCACACGTTCCAGCCTTCTCGGCATGATGGCTGGGACGCCGGTCTTTGAATAGTCCACCGCCATCGAGTGGAGGTGCACGAGCTCCAAACATTGTTCGCTCTGAATGCCCTCGTGCAAAAAGTCGGCGGCGCCCAGGTGGGCATGTGCAATTCTTCCGAGGGAGTCGTTTCGGAGATAGTCATGGAAAAAGTTGATGATGTCGTTGGTCGTGATCTTTTTCCCGGCTGTGACCGGCGTCGGAGCTTCGTAATGAAAAGGTTCGGCATGCCACGTCCCTGGTGGGATCAGATCTTTGTCCCACATGACCAGGTAATCGTCGCCGTCCAGGTCGCCACCAGAACACATGCTCGCGAGGTCACGGTCGCCGGTCTGAGGCATGACGAGCACGTCACACAGGTGATGCAGTCGGGGGACGTTGACCGCCTTCACCACCCGAATGTCGCCACGGTGTAGAGAGGGATTGCGAGCGATGATGCAGATCTCCTCAATGACCCGTCGCCGACCCGTGTGTGGATCGGTGATCTGGATGAAGACCTCTGGCAAGGACCTTTCCTTCTCTTCCTGACTCGCGTCGTCAGGAGGCCGCTGAGAATCAAAGTGGCCACGCAGGGTGGCGGTCTCGTCGACGCACCCGAGCACAAAGGCCCCGTGGCGCACGGGAATCTTGGCCTTTTCCTTCAGATATTTCAGCGTGTAGGCCCTCCACAGGAGCAGTAAGGAGGTCGCAAATGGCTCTTCCGTCTGGCGGAACCCGGCGGTGACGAGCCCGCCGATGTTGAGAGTCATCCGGTTCGGGTCGACGTTGTCTCGCAAGGCTTTCAGGGCCGCGGTATCATCGACCATGGCGTCATCCAGTGCCTGGATGGTTTCGTCCTGTTTTCGTAAGAAGACCTCGTCCGGAACGCCCAGGCTAGATAATACGAGGACGAGCTGACGGTTCAGGAAGCATTGCCAGAACTCCGACCACCGGATAATCTCCAGTTCGCCCGAGAGACTGTCGAACTTGAGCTGACTCGGTCGAATCTTCACGTCGACGCCCGGGAGATGCGGGTCGACGGCAAGAACGCCTTTACAGCCTCCGAGGCGAAATTGCAATGCCGATGGCACGGAACCTCCAATCCGCAGCTGTGAGTGCACCACGCCGGCCGCCGGCACTGAGATCTTGCCGACGCCGTCGGTAAACGTGTATTTCCCATGCACCACGTCTGGAATGGTATTGTCCTTGGTGACGGGAGGCAGTCGAAGATGGACCGGTCTGGTGGTTGAAAAGCATTGCCCCATGCGCGCCGCCAGTTTTGCCACCACTTTCTCCGCATCAAAGTTTCCCATCCTCTCTCGGATGGCCTGGGGGTCAATGACTCCCGGGACGGTGGCGAAGAAATACACACCATGCTCCCGAAGCTGCGAGTTTCCCCAAGCCAGGAATTCGTAGTGGCGGTCACCAAGAATGATGCCCTCTGACAAAGCTCGTCTGACCCGTCGGAAAATCAGGTCCATCTTTCGGTTGGAGGCACTGTAGAGCCTGCTCTGCCCGCGATACGCATCATCCTCAAACCGGACGCGCAGAAACCGGTCGGCATAATGCATGTGCTGTCGGATGACCCTGTTGGTGACTTCCACCGACGGAGTATGGAAGAGAAGTCCTGTCGCGGTGACGGTGGCATGACAAATCTCCACACAGTTTTCTGGAAGCTTTCGCGCCTTCACCGGCCGGTGAAACTCGACCCTCTCGAAGATGTCCATGGGTTTGAAAATTTGCTGTTGGGACATGGCAACTTGAACAAGAAGCTGCTTGGCTTTGCGGCTGGGCAGGGCGGAAAGCCGGCGAAGGAATGCATCATCGACGGCGTATTCGCTGAGCCAACCGTGTGAGAGGCAAACTTCCAGTTGATATCTCACTTCAAACGGTAGATATGTGTGCGACAGTTCATCGCGGAGGGAAAAGCCGGCACTGCTCGACCTGGTCGTCAGATTGGCGTCCAATAATGACCACATGGGCGCCTCGACGTCGCGAGGCGGGGGGGAGATTCGAAAATTGGTGCCGTCCAAGACTTCGACGTTGAAATCCCGAAGAGCGGTGCAAAAGGTCCGGAAGATTCCAAGATTACGAGTATCCGCCTTCAAATTGACCCTGAAAGTTGTCCACCGCGCAATGTTGATGGAATTCAGATTCTTCCGGAGCGAAATAGGTGTCTTGTCAATGGCGTCATAGGTGTTTTTATGGTCCACGATATCCGTCTGCCGTGCCCAGGTGTCTTCTATTGACCATTTTCTGGAATCGAGAACATGACTGATTGACATGGCTTCCTTCAATTGTTTGGAATACCATGGCGGACCGGTCACGTGTAAGATCAGAGAAATTGTGCCGCTCTTGGGTGGAGATTGCCAGATGGTGAATTTGTCGTCCAATGCAATGCAGAATCGAAATGCTCGATACGCGACCCTGGTCGGGGATTGCAAGCGTGATGCAAAATGGATCTCCATCTCCATGTTCTTGAGGTTCGTGAGCACCTTGATCGGAACGCTGGGCGTTTCCTTCCTGGTGGTCATGATCGTCATGGAGCTGGCATCGTCCAATATTCCAAAGTCGATGGAGTGTGCCAAGAGTTCCTTCAAAGGTCAGCGGGCAACCGACGGGATCAGTTCTTTCACACACCATCTCGGCGTTGTACTGGACTTCGTGCCGGACAGGGCTGGGGACGACAAAGCTCTTGCGGCCGAGCTGCTTGTCCGCCGGAAAAACTTTGACTCGCGTTGTCGTGCCATCACCACAGAAGAATTCAACCGGAGACCTTTCCCAGGGAGCGATATGAGGAGGCGGCCTGGGGAATCAGCAGACTGATATGACATTCACCGCTATGCCTACTTGAAAGTAACGAATGCTTGGCGAGACCATCGTCCCTGCCTGGTCTCGTTGATCTTGATCAAAGTGACTTCCCCATAGCTTTGAAAGCTTCGATGGATGTCTAGTGTTGTCGTATTAGGAGGTAAACTGGGGATGTAGATGTCGATCGATGCGTAGCTACGCCAATTCTCATGCTCTGGATGATGCTGCCGTCGCTGGTTTTTGGCCCCATTAGGCCGAGTCAATGCGGGTCGGTAGCTGGAATATGGCGAGGAATTAGCGGCTGCCATCTCTCCTTGATTCCGATATCCTTGCCATTCCCGGCACCACTCTTTGCCTTGAAAGTGTTGGCGATGTCCTACGACGGCGTTTCGTAAGCCGGAGGAAAGGCAAATAGAAGGCGAGAAGACAGCATATTCATGATATGGAGCGGAGTTGTTTGTAGTTTGTTGGCAAAGGCTTGGCGAGTGGGCTGAATCTTGGCGACTCTTTCCATTGGCTGAAGCGTTGTGGCGCGAGTTTGGTCTCATCAGTCAACTCAGGATTTACACCTTTGGAGCTTCTCAACCTCGCTTCTTTTGATCCCGTGTGGGATAGGTTGCTGGCCTGGGAACCGCATATCTGGGTTCTGCAGATATTCACTTGATCACAAGTGTGAGCTAACAAACGATTTGACCTCGCTCTGGGATGAAAGGGTGATGCTCTATGTACCAGCAAGCAGAGCCCTACCCCGTTAGCGTCCATCATCACACGCTATTCTTTGACCGGCGCCAAACCCAAGGGCAACGCCGTGTTATCTGTTCGCTTCTTGCTCCAGTATTTTTGGCCAAATCCACCACCTCCGCAGGGTTGTGCTCGCCATCTTCAGAACCGGATCTCATCAGTCTCGACGGCTCAGATGAGATTGTGTCCTCATACCGATGAATGGATTGTCTTGAATCGTTCGGTGTGGTTTAGGTGCTGCTTGGCTAGGACGCTCTTCTCGACCTCCCGGGCCTCGTCAATATGGAAAGATGGGTCTCCGATTGTTTTTTCCACGCCGACACCAGTCCTCCATCTGGCCTATCTGCCTAGTGCGATCTGCAAGTTTTTGTGCTTTGGCTTGGAAATCTGCGGTCGTCTGATATCTTCTTTGCCCCACCCTCGACCTCCTCAAACATCGCTTCGCCATCAGCCCTGAGTTGGTCAAGCCGTTCTTTCTGCTCGCTCACGGCCTGCTCCAGCTTGTGGACCTGGATCGCGTCAGCTAAATGCCCAGCAACAGAAGGTGATGCCGCTGACCTTCTGGTTGGCTCTCCCTAGCTCTTTCGCGTGTTGTTCCTTCAGCTGCAACATCTCCACGTCGTGAGCGGCATTGGCCTGCTTCTTCAGCTCTCCGATTTGCTTCTTGAGCCAGTCGACATCGGCTTCAAGTTCTGAACCCTTTTCGACCTCCGATTCCAGCTGATCTTCAAGAGCAAGCACGTGCGCCTTGTGGTCGAGCTTCATGTCGTAGGCATCGTCTTGTGCTTGCTTCACGATGGCATTCAAGTGGCGTTCATATTCTGCTTTGACGCCTTCCATTGCCTCGATGGTTTTGATCAGTTTCTGATGTAGAGACTGATATTGGCATCGCCAGGTGGACAGTTGCTTATGATGCGCTCTGCCATGCCCGGCGACTTCCAAGGCCCGGTGCCCCGGGGGGATGGAGAATGGGATCCTCAGCGCTTTGGGGTCATCTCCGAAAGCCCACAGGTCTGCTTTCATCTTGGCGAGAGTCCGCCTCAGTTCTGCGATCCTTTCATTTGGCGCTCGCAGAGGCGGTTCAGCCTCTTCGCAGCCTCCCTGCCTGATCTGCCATGGCACGATGCTTTTGACAGTCTTTGAGACCTCCGCTCGCTGCTGACTCATGCTGCTCCTTGTGCCCTGTGGCGCGTAGAGACCGACTCTGGCATCCTCATACAACTGCCACTCAGGTGGTTGCTGAACCGCTGACAAAGGGTAAACACAACTGTAGGTCTCCATCGCACAAGTCTGGGTGATTTGTTCTTTGAGCAAGCAAAAATCCTCATTGGTCAGCGTGGCGGCACTGGCTGCCACTACTTCAAGGACAGTGAAAGAAAATTGAAGACTCAGCTGTTGACGCATTTTCTCTGCATGATGAGGGCAAGCAATCATGCCACCACAGTTTTCAGGGCAGTGGGGAGTGGCCAGATTCAGCGCCCACCACTCGGGAATGCGCATTCTGTTCACCGTTTCAACAAAGAGGATGATCAAAGCAGATGATGGACAGCTCATCATCTGACACCGCAGTTCATTCAAGAATATGAAGGCCCACTTCCTCCTTGCCCATGTGTCCACGGTCAATGATTGTCCTGGCTGACATTGATCAAGAATAAATGACAAGACGTGGCGCATGCCATCCACCTCAGGACTATACGTCAATGGAGAATTCTGATCCTGCAAGTGTTGGATCATGAGCGTCATCACCCTGGCGCCGATGGCCTGAGGCCGTTCAACATCGGACGGGGCCAACAGGCATGGACTCGAGGTGACGTGGTGAAGCAGCTGTTGCAGGACCTCGGTGCCCCTGCCGGCATGGCCGTCAGGATCGATGGCGCAGAAAACTCCAAAAGCCACAGCTTGCAGGGCAGGACGAATTTCAGGCTGCAATAATTTCTGGAGCAATTTGGACACGGCCACACCGTTTTCGCTGACCCAAGCCTCCACGATGGAGCGCTTCACCCCGGACAAAATCTCTCTGGCCATCTCGACGGCCTCGACGGCCTGATCAGCAGGAGCGGCCGACAGTCGCGGAGAACAATACATGATCGTTCGAAGGACGGTGGTCTTGACGACATTTACCCCGCTCTCGCCTCGAAAGAGCCTGGCCGCATCCTCCATCCATCTCGACATGGCAGAAGACAACGGAGTTCCCAGTGTCCCGACGTTGGACGAGGTTCTCCTCGACAGGCCGAACTGGTCGATGTGGAATGCGATGAAAAGAGAGGTCATGGCGTCAAAGTGATCCGGCGATCGTAGTGCCTTCTTCCAATGGTTCACGCAGTGCCTCAACACGTCATCTCTCACGTCTGAAAGTGCCGATAGGGGCACCGTTGAGACGACGATTTTGACCTCTTGCAACCATCCGCTCGAGGGCTTGTTTTCTGCATTGCCAAGAATGTATTCGACCGTCGCCGAGAGCTGTCCTGGTGGGGATTGGGATGCAGAAGCCAGGTTGTCCAGCATCTGAACGAATCCTGGTGGCATCTGTGCCATCGTTAGGGATGGGGTGGATGGCGATTCGGGGAGATGAGTTTTACACCGATTTGAACTTCGTCCATGCTCACCATGGAGCCAAGTGGTTCCAAAACACTCGGGTCTTGACGAGCAATTTCATCGACAAATGCTCGGACTTGGGTGACCTTGAGCAGTATTGGGACCGCGAGCTTGTCGGCAGGGAGTCGATCAAGGAGATGTGTGACCAGAGGTTTGACCTGACACGGTTTGTTCGCAATCCACCTTTCCAGAACGGACCGAGGGATGCTTTCACACATTCTGTGCAATGCCTAGGTTCTGTGAGGAAAAAGGAGAGAAGCACTCTGAGTTTCCATTGGTCGACTTACTCGCAGAGAAACAGCAAAGCAGGCAGTGAGGATGGCATCGATCTCTCGCGTGAGCTCTCCAACTGTCGCCATCGTCAAAGTCGACTGCCCGCGACATCAGACCGCTGATTGCTTACAACGCTGATCGTGACACGAGTTTGCAAAACGCGTCGGGGTGCATGGCACAACAGTCGAGTTGGCCGACCAACAACTGCGTCATCATCCTGGTTTCTGCGGCGACGTCGGTTGGAAATACTGCATTTGCCCTACCTATCCTCAGGCATGGATTGTCCCACCGCCCGTACGACTGTTCCACTCCCATGCACTTGGCATCGCAAGAACCGCATTTCGCCTCGATGGCAGGACCTGCGACACAAAAGATTCCGACATGGCGCCTGTCCCTCGGAAAGGCGGGGAGAAGAACAGACACTACACGTCTATAACCAAGTTCATGAGGGGTAACAGAATGAATGATGACTTGGAGTCTGGAATGTCCGGCGCCAAGATGAGATCTTGGCCAAATAGTACCGTGATGCGAGGCATTGCATATATTGGCAGCGTCAGGTAGGTGGTAAGATGCTTCTGTGACCAAGGATCACGAGAAGAGGGAAGTGGAAATATGTCTTCCCCATCAATGCCGGAAATAACAGTCCAAACCGGCTCTTCCCCACATTATCGGCAGAAGAGGCTGCCGAGCACGACATCCGTGGGGCCAGCATCGCGATATTTTTTCCCGAACATTGCAAATATAATCAAGTCTTTCGAAAGACTTTCCCTATTGCTGCAGGCCATGCTCGGCGGTTCCAGTTAGCCTTGAATCATTCGTGGAACGAGTCGACTGCTCGAAGGGAGGGGAAGATGAAGTCAAGATTACGATTTCTGGATTCCCTACTTCAAGGCCCGCGAGCTGCGCCACGTGGGTGGCACAGACGCCCCTCGCTTCGCCACCTGGGCTGCAGAACCTATTCGACTCGATCGAATGCATCAGAGCTCTCGGCCAAGCCATCTTTGCCCCTGTGGACAACACGTCGAGTCCTACTCCTGGCGGGCTTTCTCAGTACCATCGGATATGCCACCGGGGTGAATAAAGCCGGCGCCAACGTCGACCAGCTGTTGCCACGACGGCCTCAGCCCCAATATGCCAGTAAAAAGGAGCTTGAAAAGGTCTGGCATAAGCGCTCCAATCAAGAAGCTCTTCTCTGATCTCGAAATAGGCTATCGAAGAGCTGCGTAGGGTGCTAGGCGAGGACGCGGTTAGTACCGAGGATGATGTCCTCCACGCGCACGGCTACTCTGAATGGTCCTCGACCAATATCGACCAACTGCCGGTCGCCGTCGTGTATCCCAAGACGACTGAGGAGGTCGCCCGGATCGCCAAGGTTGCGACCAAGTACAAAGTGCCCATGGTGCCCTACTCGGGCGGATCTTCTCTGGAAGCGAACTTTGCGGCGCCCTTTGGCGGGTTCAGCATCGACTTTGCCTTCATGGACAAAATCTTGGCCGTCCACAAGGAAGACATGGACGTGGTCGTTCAGCCCTCGATTCAATGGATGGCCCTCAACGAGGCATTGAAGCCCACTGGTCTGTTCTTCCCAGTCGACCCCGGTCCATCGGCCAAGATCGGCGGGATGATCGGCACCAGCTGCAGCGGGACCAACGCTTTCCGATACGGCCCCATGAAGGATTGGGTGCTGAACGTCACCGTGGTGCTTCCCGACGGGCGCATCATCAAGACGCGAAGACGACCGCGCAAGACGGCGGCCGGATACAATCTCACCGGTCTCTTCGTGGGCGCCGAAGGCACCCTCGGGATCGTCACCGAAGCGACGCTGAAGTTGGCGGTCATCCCCCAAGAGACCAAGGTCGCAGTGGTGACCTTTCCTACGATTCGTGATGCCGCCGCGACGGCCATGCAGGTTATTCGGTCGGGGGTGCCCGTCGCCGCCATGGAGATCATGGATGATGTCCAAATGCACGTCGTCAACCGAGCGGGGGGGACAAGTCGGACGTGGGAAGAGGTGCCCACGATCTTCTTCAAGTTCGCGGGGACGCCGGCCGGTGTCCAAGACAACATCCAAATGACGAGTCGCATCTCCAGAGCGAACCAAGGAGGCAGTTTCGTTTATGCCACGACGGAGCAAGAAGCTCACGATCTCTGGAAGGCGAGAAAGGACGCACTCTGGAGCATGCTCTCGCTTCGCCGAGAAGGAGACGAGGTCTGGTCGACAGACGTGGCTGTTCCCATCTCCAGACTGCCCGACATTGTCGGTAAGCATTCCAGTTCCGGCCAGAGAAAAGACGTGGTAACAATGTCCAGAGGTATCCAAACGCGAGCTGGAGGACCTCGGGCTTTTCGCCAGTATCCTCGGCCACATCGGGGACGGAAACTTCCACGCGTCCATCTTGTATAACCGAAAAGATCCCGCGGAGCGGGAGCGCGTGGAACGTGTGGTGCATCACATGGTGGACAGAGCCCTTGAAATGGTGAGTTGTTGGCCCTTCACTGGCTGTGGGCTTCCTTTGATGGCCTCAATCTAGGACGGGACGTGCACGGGCGAACATGGCATTGGCCTGGGCAAAAAGGAATGCCTGGTTGACGAGCTCGGCCTAGACACGATCGGTGTCATGCAAACGATCAAACGCAGTCTGGATCCATATTGGATCATGAACCCCGGAAAAATCTTCGATGCGGTCAACGCAGAGAACACGGCCCGCCCGCCGCAGGCCACCGCGGCCTCGACGTTGGAGAGACCAAAAGAAAGGTGAGTCAATTCGAGACATGCGCGGGGCCGAGCCGTTCTCTGGTTTGGTGAAGGTGGTGATGGTGAGAATCGTCGTGCTGGCACATATTCTTCGACGAGCTCCTCGTATGGGAGTATTGGCGCATGGTGACGACTCGACGCATTTCCGGATGGAGTATTCACGGATTCATCTGCATCCGGCCTAGGATTGCATCTTCAAATGGGCCTGAGAAGTGAGGGAAAAGTGTACCCTGTCTGACGATTGCCCATGAGCATTTTACATCCATCCGCGCCCGCCGGACGGCGTACCGAGAGGACGGTCTCGGCACTGCAAACAGAAGTGGCGTGATGGAAAGTCTCCGAAGGATGACTGCGTCTCGTTCGTCAACTCCGTCGAAGTTTGTGGGCCTCTTGTATGTTGACCTGTCTTTGCTGTGGTGTTACTAAGCAGAGCGGTTTCGAGACGCCTAGTTGACATGCACAAGTGTTGTGTTCTTCATATCTCTGGACAACCTGACCTCAGTCAGCACTTCTACCGAGCTGAGAGCTGTGACCAGGTTGTCGGGATTGCCGTGGCCAAAGCATTCGAGACGCTTATTGTTCTTTCGCAAAACTTTGGCGGCAGACGTGGATTGCCCTTCAGTACTCGTGCCATAACATCAGCTCGGTCCACGCAAAACCACGTGGAAACGGTCCGCTCAGTCCGGCCCAAAACAGCTTTCGCACCCAATTGCTTGACCATCTCTCCGGCGGAGAAATGGATTTCGGTTGGAGTCAAGAGCGCGGAGTGGTCTTCTACACCACCATCGCCTAGTGTTTACCTGGAGAGAAGATGGAGGCAGACTGACAGATATGTAGGGCGCCTGTCAGGAATACGATCTGCAAGGCTGAATCCCCAGGTTACAGCTCAGTCCTCAGTCGCGGTTGGAGTCTCAGGTTTCCCCTGTGGCCTGTGCTCTGAAGATCTGAAGGGGGTGGCAACAAAAAGCCGCAGCCCTGGAACTTGGCTTGTGTCATCGTGCAGCTCGGCATTCAATCGGCACGGCCACCTCCGCCGTGGCAATCATCCGACCTGTGACATCTGGTCTTTGAGAGCTTGTTCCAGGAGCCAAGTGATCAATTCGTGGACCCTTCGCTATTGTCTGCGACTGGTTAGGATGATGGCAAATTTTTTTCTTTCTGTCACACTCATGATCACCAGTTGCTCTCTTTTCCTTATATTGCAAGTGGGTAGGGATGTGCTGACGGATACTACATCACACGGATATTCGGCGCCCCATGGGGTCTCATGGGTGAATACGACAACAATCGCAAGAGAAGACGCATAGAATACTCCACATACCTTCGTCCCGGGGACAGAATTTCGTCATAGGTCAAATGATCATCGACGCTGACAGAACTGCCGCGAGGATTAACAATCCGCGGTCATCCGGTAGGTTGATCTCCAGCGCCTATCAATTGCCGACCGAGGCCGTCCCACTATTCAGCGCGTCACCTAATGTGGTCTGTGGTCTGAGGCTCTTTGCGGCGAAGCTTAGTTTGGGCATGGTGGAGCCGATCATATGTCCTTATGTCCGCCGCGACCAGCCTGTCGCAGATGGGTATATGGGCCCGAATACCCTTATGTGGGCCCTTCAGCCACTTCAGAGGTATTCAGGGTAGCCTTCTCTTGACGTCACGCGCGACCACAGAAATATTTGGAGTCTTGCTGACAATGCTATTGGAGAAATCGCTCAGACTCACATTGGCGATTGGATGGTAACGGTAGGATTCCGTCGATGGTTGCCGTGTCCGTCGCTATTGGAAGTGACCGTGACAGTTTATGATGTCCATGTGTCGACTCGTGATTTGCCACGTGGAAGATCGTCTTGCCTTCTATAACTTGGGCGCTCTCTGCGCATCACACTCCTGCCGGTCAAAGTGAACCTCAATTGAAACCTTGATCGACGACAACAGCAACAACAACAACATGGTGTCTCGTCCAAGGGTCAAGTTATCATGGCCACACCGCTCACTCGAGTCGTGGGGCCTCAGCACCTATGTCAAGTATGACAAGTTCAACCCTAACTTGCCGGGATCGACCTATGGCCTGAAATCGCTGGCCAATTTGGACTACTCTCCGCTGCGACGATTGACCTGGTCATCGTTTGTGATGGGAATGTTGGTGTCCATGGGTGGATTCATCTTTGGATACGATACCGGTCAGATCAGTGGTTTTCTCGCCATGCCCGATTTCAAGCAACGATTTGGTCAGCGGCACTCGGACGGAACATATTACTTCTCCAACGTGAGATCGGGTCTCATCGTGGCCATGGTTGGTGCCCTTTTCCCCCGATTGCCACCGCTTTCACTGACAATGGCCAGCTCTCGATTGGTACCCTGATTGGAGCGCTGGTGGCCGCCCCGATTGCCGATAAAATCGGGCGCAGACTGAGCATCACCTTTTGGTGCTGCATCTTCTCTGTCGGCAATATCGTCATGATCTCCTCAGAATACCATTGGTACCAAATGATGATGGGTCGATGGGTCGCCGGTCTCGGAGTCGGCGCCCTGTCGTTGCTCGTTCCGATGTACATGGGTCAGTATTTCCACGCATTGACCGATTTCGATGCACTGACCAGCCGCAGCTGAAACCGCACCACGTCACATTCGAGGCGCATTGATCAGTACCTATCAGCTCTTTGTATGGATTGCACTCGTCGAGGTGGGGAATGGTCTGACTGACTCGTGTCCGTGGATAGATCACGTTCGGTATCTTCCTGGCCGCATGTATCAATTTCGGCTGCTACGAACACCAGCGCAGCAAAGCTGCCTCTTGGCGTATTCCCATGGGTATCGCCTTTGTCTGGGCCTTTATTCTGGGCGCCGGCATTCTCTTCTTCCCAGAAACGCCGCGTTTTGTCTACCGCCAGGGTCACAAGGATGCGGCCTTGGAGACGATGCTAAAAGTGTACGGCGCTCCCGCCAACCACTACACCGTGTACTTGGAGATGGAGGAAATCGAAGCCAAACAACGCGCCGAGGCCTCACAGTCTTCGAACCCGATTGTCGAATGGTTCCACATGTTGTCAGCACCCAAGATGGCATATCGGATCCTTCTGGGCATGGCCCTGCAGATGTTCCAGCAGCTGACCGGTGCCAACTACTTCTTCTACTACGGCACCGTCATCTTCCAGGCGACGGGCATTAATAACTCGTTCGTGACGCAGATGATTCTCAACGGCATTAACTTTGGCACCACCTTCTACGGCCTTTACATCGTCGAACACTATGGCCGTAGAAGGTCTCTTATGGTCGGGTCGGCCTGGATGTTCATCATGTTCTTGATCTTTGCCAGTGTGGGTATGTTATGATCCCTTGTCTCATTGTTGAATCCGGCCGCAGCATGCTGACCCCAAAATAGGTCACTTCTCTCTCGACCGCAACAATCCACAGAGCACCGAGTCGTCCGGGACGGCCATGATCGTCATGGCCTCATTCTTCATCTTCGGCTTTGCCACCACTTGGGGTCCCATGATCTGGACGATTTGCGGCGAGCTGTATCCGTCTCGCTATCGTGCGAAAGGCATGGCTCTGTCGACCGCCAGCAACTGGCTCTGGTAAGTCTGACTTTCAGACATGGGCGTACGTCTGTCACCCGGCTAACCTCTGCCTAGGAACTTTCTTCTTGCATTCTTCACGCCCTTCATCACTGGCGCGATTGACTTCCGCTACGGCTATGTCTTCGCCGGCTGCAACGTGCTTGGTGGACTGCTGATTTTCTTCTTCGTCATTGAGGGCCAGGGTCGCACGCTCGAGGAGATCGACACCATGTATCTCCTCAACGTGAAGCCGTGGCAGAGCAGCAAGTGGATTGCCCCCCCACCGAGCGAGATTGCTGCCACCCACAAGACGGCTGGCAACGACGACGCTGCCGAGGCAGGTGAAGCCTCGGGCCCGACCTCTGCCCCTGGTGAGGCTGCACCAGAACCGAAGGACAGCATTGACAGCGCGAGCACCGGCGAAGGCGAGAAGGAAGCAGAGCACCGCCAGTAGACGATGTTCCTGTCAACACGATGGTTGATGGTGAAGACGGATGTCACGCATAGACGATGATCTCAAAAAGTAATGTTGATGTTTGGACAGAGTAACGAGGCTGTAGGAAGCCGTGGAGGGCGGGGGATGAGCCTGTCTTTCTGACATTGGCACTTTATGCAGTGTCGGTGCCCTGTTTTTACCAACTTATTTACATATTGTGCTAATAACCAAATAATCAAATTCAAAATCCAAGTATGTAACCTGCATCTATCAACCATCTCTTTGATATGCCTCGGGGTCTGTATTTCGAACTCCCTCGCATGGCAGCGCAGGTACGGCAGACAATAAGAGCTGCAAAGGTCCCACACCTATCATTGGAAGGCTGTGTTACGTGACAATGGTATACGGACGACCTGCTAGGACGAGTGAGTATGGCTCCCAACCAATACAACAACTTTCCTACGCGCTGCATTCAACACTGACCGCCGTCTTCACATCTTCCCAGCGTTGAGATCAATTCAGCAAGGTTGAGGACTCAAACCGCGAGCAAGTACATGCACGTCTATCTCCTGGCGTCTCTTTGTTTGCCCGGCAAGGATGCCGACCCAAGGGGCAAGCTCCAAACCTGGATATCAGTGTCACAGCGACTGACCAAACGGAGAAACAGAATTCTTGTACATCAATAGCTCAAATCTGGACGGCAGAGTGAGACAACTCGCACACCACTCAATCCGTTCCCATGGGATTTTCCCCATTTTCTATCTGTCTACACATGGCCTCATCTATACCCTTGCACAGGATGTACGATATTCTAGACAAATAGGGTATACATTTAATACTCGTTCCGAACCCAAAATTCCAAAATTTACTCCCTTCATACACCGCGGACCTGCTCAATGATATCTGTTTCAACAATGGGGCCGTTGTATCTCCCCCTGAGATAGCCAAAGTACAAGGCGACGCCAATGATCATTGTGCCGCCCCAGAGCAGGCAAGACCAGTTCATGGTTTCCAGGGTCAAATCGGTGCGCACAGAGGGGAAAAAGCTAAAGACCATGACGACGGCGATCCAGACCAAGCCAAAGATGTTGCAGAAATAGCCGAAACCGCGCCCGAGGGTGAAAGGACCGTAGTGAACGGAGGTCGGGTTTGTGATTTTGTTTTTGAGCAGAAGAATGATGGGCAAGCTGTAACTCCCAAGGTATCCTGATACGACAAGAGAGGCGACCGCGTTGAACGCGGCCGAGGAGCCAATATTGATCAGGCCGAGAAGCATCGTGATGACCACACTCACGGCGATCGAGTAGATGGGCAACTTGGACCGCGGCTCGACGTAGGAGAGGTATCGCGAGCCCGGGAGGCCGTTATCGCGTGCAAAAGCCCACATCATCCGTGAGGCAGCCGCAAGCACGGCAATGTCGGCAAAAATCATCAGTGACAAGACAACCGAGGTCATGGCCGTGGTGCCAGCGACAGAGTTGCATGCCTGCAGAAAAATCTCGATGAAAGGGTACCCGGTTGGCGACGACAGGGCATTGTCGATGTTGCCGATGCAGAACAAGATGGCAATCAGCATCGAGAAGCCCATGAGGCCGTTCAGGCCGATCGAGGTGAGCAGGGAGTAGGGCACCACTGTCGAGGCATTCTTGATCTCTTCGCACATGTGGATAGCCCCGTCGGCGCCAATGAAGGCAAACACGGTGGTGATGAGACCAACGAAAAAGGCGGTGCCGTCGCTGTAGCCTCCCAGCGAGAGATACTTGACAAAGACGTCGTGCGCGTTACCGTGTGGCGCCAGATATGTCAAGGTGATGAGGATGGCAAAGAAGCCGACAATGTGAAGGATCAAGACAGTGCCTTCGACCTTGGGGAGGTGTTTGGCCAGGTAGGTGTTAAAGAGCATGGCCAACAGTACGACGGCATATAGTAGAAGGGTGCCGTGCCACCGTTGAAAGTTGTAGCTGGGGTAGTTGAGCACAAAGAGACCTTGAATGATGGTTCCTCCGAGGTAAGCGGCCGACGCGAGACAAGCTTGCCATGAGAGAACCGACTGCCAGCCGGTGATGAAGGACAGAAAGTTGCGGTTGGACTTGGGAGCGAAGAGAAAAGTCCAGTGGTATTGTCCTCCAGCGGTGGGGGCCCTGTGCGTGTCAGCGGCAGCTTCAGACCACCTCCTTTTCTTGGGAGATGTGCTCTCACATTGACACCATTTCGGCCAACGACGCGACGACGGTGAAGTAACCCAGCCAGCAAAAGAGATAACCATAGACCAGGCCAGCCGGTCCACCGTCAGTCAACCCGTACACGAACACGGTGAACAGGCCTTCCCAAGTGATCATGATGGTACATGAAAACCCGAGCATGCTCATGAAGCCGAAGTTACGCTATAGTCGGTTCAGTCCTGGGCCGTCCAAGCTGAAGACATCAGATCTGTACCTACCCTCAACTCCTGGCGCTTCCCCAGCCGGGCCATCTCCTCGTCATCTCTGTTGTGAGATTTCTCCGTCGTGCCCGGAAGGGGCGAAGACGACTGTCGAGAGTGGTGAATCTCGGATGTGAAGGTGCCGCCATTCTTCATGGCATAGATTTCCGGCATTTTGGCGGTGTTGAAGAACAGATGCGGTCAGAGGCATCCAGTGGACAGAGATGACCGACTGACAGACTGAGAGGGAAGAAAAAGACTGATTGACAGGCAAGGGCGATATCAATTTCGCTATAGGAGAGTACCTAGCCGAAGCTATAACTGTTTCACCCCACAGGGACACCAGCAAGACAGGAAACCGCCCGCGCCACTCAGGGTAGACAAGAGCATGCCTCGTGGAAGAAGGTTGATGTGCTCCAAGCAGCCGGGGGTCAACAAGGCGGGTGACGATCGACGGCACGGGGCGGGAGGAGCGACGGATAAGCAGTAGGGAAAGACGGGGCTGTCGATAGCGTGGTCCTTGGTTGACGGACTTGGTGATGGTACTGCTGGCGTGCAGCAAAATCGAGACGAATGGCCATGTTGGTTTCGCCTCAGCCCCTGGATAGAAAAGACAACTGATTCAAGAAGCAATCGTCACACCACCGTTGGATGCAATTTCGTCGCTCTCGCTACCCAATGCAACCCTATTCATACTGGGTTGAATTTGCACCGGCGTCGGTAATGGTGCCCCGGCCGATGCTAAACCTGCTTCACACCTAGTTCAGGAGGGGTTTGGGGGGCCCCTATAGGTGGGATCTTGCAGAAGGTGGTTCCTTTTCTTATCAGCACGCCCGGCTAACGAACGTGGTGTCGATGCACGAGGGATGGAAATGCCAGAATCTGTGTTGGTGGCTGCAGATCGGTGGTCCCAACGTCAAACGTGGCTGTCAGTGTCAGTGATGAACACCTGGATCAATAGCAGCATCGGTTTCCGCACCGCTTTGCGTGCCGTTCTCTGCAAGGGGAGGTCCACGGGAGGGTTCCTGAATGCTATGGGCATGCAATTAACAACGCGGAGCAGATGCAGCTAAGGTCGTGAGTGGGACGTTCTACCGCGGATGCGGAAGTTCCGCCTGCGACTTGAACTCCCCATCCCATGAACAGTTCGGAGTCCGGCTGAGACTGTAGCTACACAGCAATTCGATATTGGCCTCGACCCACGGACACATGGCAAGGTTTGTGACTATTGCTCAATTGGAAGGACTGGCCGAAGTTGCTTTTGACGCTGACTCTGATAAGCCTGGGATCTTCCCGCACTTGACTCGGCAGCGGGCCGCAATTCCACTCTCCGCTTTTCTCCCGCCCGCGCTCCCGTCGTTGCCATTGTGGAATCCTCTGGCTGAAAGGTGTTGGTGGCACAGGATGTGTGGGAGCATGGTATCCGGGAGCAGGTATGCTTGCAGAGAGGCTCAAATAATAATGAAGAATCTGCTCGCGTCTATCGGAGCCGACGACTGACTTGGTAAGTGATCGGCGCCCAATGCGTGCACCCAAAACCTATATCAACACCCCCACTTGGCGCCATGGCCAGAGGCAGGGGCGTGCGAAGATCCCTTGCATCTGCCGTTGCGCTACGACCTCACCATCGCAAGCCCCGTGGGTGTCGACTGCAAGCGAGAGCCTCTAGGTCTGCCCTGCAGAGAGAGTGGTGCGCAGAGAGACTAGCAGCATTACGGTAGCGATGGCTCAAGGGCCAGCACCAACCCGTTCGTGGGAGGTCGCTGCGCCGAGCTTATGCAACGGCCAGGCAAGCTAACTTAGAAGCGAGCCGTCTATCACAGGGGGATACCGCCGGTCTGGGCTGAGATCCTCAGGAACAAGTCTCGAAAGCAGGAATGGCGACCCTGGCGGCGCAGGCCAGAGGACATGCATTATGATCGGGTTGCAGCCAACTTCGACAAGTCCAACTCGCGGCGAGTGCTCTCCTCAGTCGTCGCTCCCTTTTCGACTCATGTCAGTCTGAAGGAACAATATTGAGAGTACTCACCTCACCATGGCGGCCTTTCACACGCTATTTGGCAGAACGCCGTTGATATCGGCGACCAACAAAGGCCCCGTCGTCAACCTCACAGCATGGATCACCATGACGACCATGATCCTTTCGGTGATCACCGTTCTCGTCAGTAAGATCGTGGTATTGCGGAAGCTGGGATGGAACGATCTCATCATCACTTCAGCCATGGTAAGACGGAGCGAGAATGCGAATACTGTGCGCGCGCAAAATCGGTTAACGAATGGGTGCCCAGATCTTTTCCATCGGATATGTCATTGCCATCAATGTCCAGGTCAGCCATGGCTTGGGGTCGCAGTTGTCCACCTTATCGCGTTCCGAGTACGAGACTTTCCAGGCGGCTGGCTATGCCTCGCAAATCCTCTTTGTGGTCAGCGTTTTCTTCGGAAAGGCGTCGAGCCTCTCGCTTCTGCTCGCCCTTTCCCCCAACATGACCTATCGCCGACCGATGATAGCCGTGGGCGTCATCACGGCCGCATGGGCGGTGGCGGCCGTTTTAGCCAGCGCTTTCCAGTGCTCGCTTCCCAAGTCATACCTCTATACGACCGGACGGTGTTTCAGCCAAACGGGCTTCTGGGATGCCGTGGGCGTGATCGACATTCTCACCGACATGGCGATCATGATCCTGCCCACATTCCTTCTGTACAACTTACAATTACCGTTGCAAAAGAAGATCACCGTCTGTTTTGCCTTCTCTTTCCGCTTCCTCTCCGTCGGCGCCACCATCTTCCGTCTCGTGGAAGTTCCCAAGATGTTCCGCCGAGGCACGGACGTCACGTTTGAGAGCTGGATCCCGGCGATTGCCACGACCCTGGAGGTCTTTTTCTCCGTGTTTGCGGCCTGCGTCCCGCATTTGCGACCTTTCATGGAGAGCATTCAAGCCGGTTATCTGTCCGGCGCCATTCAAGAAGGCGATGGCCGATTCGGTTATGGGAACGACAGCTATTTGATGGGCAAGATGGCTCGGAGCAAGGTCACCAGTGCTGCCCGCAGCCAGGCGCTCAAGAGTAACAACCGTGATAGCTTCGACCTTCCACGACAAGGGACCAGGACGGATGAGAGGTTCAGCATCGGCCAGGCTCTCACGAGCAATTCCGTGGTCAACCACGTCCGCGCGGGCAAGGAAGAGAAGAGCAAGCGGAGAGAGCGAAGCGAGAGCATCACGAGCGAAGGCGGACACAGTCACGGAAGCGACGGGAGCAAAGCTATGATTATCAAAACGACCAAGGAGTGGAGTGTAAGTTATGAAGACGCCTAGTGTCCTTTTTCGGCCTTTGTAATGAGTTGGGTGGGAGAAGTCCTCCCAGGCGCCGCTGCGATTGTTTGTGGACACCCCCGTTTCGGCTTGGTTTTGATACAGGTGGCAAGACGGATACAGAGGAGTTGGATTGATTGTGCGCATTGGATGGTACGCAGAGGGGGCGTGATTCCTTCACTCCTGCCGACGACATCTCATGTGGCACAGGTAAATAAAAGTGCAAATGAGCGTTTGATAGTCGCTGGAAATGTTTTCCGCGCTCACCATTTCCTGGGTGAGTCGCAGTCATACGCTCTTCTCAAATTTACAGAGTGGACTGGAGAATTACAAAGTAGTCGTCTGCCCCCCGGTTCTCTCTGTTGGGACCAGTTGCCCGCCACCGACGAAGAAATCGAGGTGGACTTCGAATGACAGTGATCACATGGTCTGGGCGGAGACCAGGAGACAAACAAAATAGATTGCAGCTCGATAACACACTATCTAATCTCGATATGGCTCGCTCGTCTGCGGTGCAGCGTGCTTCGCCTCCGTTTCTTGCCCGTCATCAGGCTTCCTGATGTACTTGAGGTCGCTCATGCCGTACACGACGATAAAGCCCATTCCCAAAAAGGCACTGATGACGGAGAATACCAAAGCGACAATGCCCCGAGCCGTGAACCCACCGGGCAGGAAGGGTGGCTGTTTGTTTTGGCCACTCAGGTCCAGGAGGTCTTCGGTGTTGGCCGCGGCATTGCCCTGGTATGCCACCCCATTGGCCCGACACACTTCGTAGTGCTGGTCGGGGATGGACGAGCGCTGCTGAAGTTGCGTGGGAGCTTCGATCAAGAGCATGCCGAGGCCTTGCGACAAGTGCCAGTCGATGTGACAGTGGAAAAACCACACGCCGGGATTGTCGGCGACAAATCGGATGACAAAGTAGCCTTGAGGCGGCAACACGAACGTGTCTCTTCTCGCCGGAATGGCCGGGAACGCCGAATGGTTCAAAGGATCGTAAGGGACGGGGTCGCCGTCGGCATAGTCGTAGAACGTCGGTCCGTAAGCCGGAGCTCGGTCGACGAGTTGGAAAGTGTGCCCGTGGAGATGAAATGGGTGGGAGCCACCGTCGGCATTATTGAGGACGATTTGAACGACGCTATTGTGCTCGAGAATGACCGGATGTGTGAACTCGCCATAAATTTCCGAGTTGGTGGCAAAGTCACCGGATGACAGGACGGTGAAGAGAGTGGGCACCTTGGGGGTCGTGTAGGAGATGTTATCCAGGAATGCGTAACCGAATCCGTTGTCCAAGTTGTTCATGATCACGGTCACGTTGATCTGCAGGTCGGGTTCAGGGAGCAGAGGGGTGTGATCGTACGGAATCAGAGTCATGTCGTCGAACGGGACCAAGTCTGAAGCCACATCGACCTTCATGACGGCTTGAGGGTGAGGGGCGGAGCTGTCGTATTGCAGCCAGTTGGTATTGTTGAGTTTGAGATCAGGGTAAATCGTGTCCAGCAGGACCGAATCGGCCACCGTCACGATCGGGTAATTCTTCTCGGTGGAGTTCTTGGTCGTGACGAGAATGGAATACCTCTGGGCGACGGAAATGTAGAGAGTGTCGGCTTCGGTGGGCTCGGTATACACTCCATCAATCTCGACGATGCGGAACGTGTGGTCTTCGATGTAAAAGTACTGGGCGACAAAGGCCCCGATGTTGATCAGCCTGATCAAATACGTCGTGTTGGGCCGCACGGGGATCGATGTGTTGAATGTGTCGTTGAAGAGGAACGCGTTCGGGATCGGTTCCGCCCCAGTCGGATTGTACAGCGACAAGAAAGAGGGCGCGATGTCCTCGACCAGTTCATGGTACCAATCGCTCACCGTGACGACAAACTCCTCCTCATACTCGTCGTTGAAATAAGCGTCGTTGTCGTGAACGATCAACGCCTGGCGATAGCCATCCGGATAGCAATAGTCGGTGTGGCAGTGGTACCAGTACGTTCCATTCTGATTGACCGTGAAGTTATAGGTAAAGTCGAACCCGGGGGGAACAGGGCACTGAGTGACCATGGACGGGCCGTCCATTTCATTGGTGCCGTTTTGGAACATGCCGTGGAAGTGAATCGTCGCATTCTTGTCGCCCAGCCCATTGTGCATATTCACCACGAGGCGATCACCTTTGTCGACCTCGATGATCGGCAGCGGCCACTGGCCGTTGATGCCCACCACCTTCCTCTCGGCCAGCCCATCGGGGTTGGCCGTCACCCAGGTGATGTTAAAGTCGTACGTGACCGTCTTTGCCTGACCGCTCCCAGCGAGCAGAAGCGCCGTCAGTGCGAAAAGCACAACGCGAGTAAGTGTTGACATGTTAAACTTGGCAGTCTATCATAAGAAAGCTTGTCGTTGATGCCGAAGCTTGTCGTTGATGCTGAAGCTTGTCGTTGATGCCGAAGCTTGTCGTTGATGCGAAGCTTGTCGTTGATGCTGAAGCTTGTCGTTGATGCCGAAGCTTGTCGCTGATGCCAAAGCTTACGTTGACACCACAACTTCACCACCGTTCAGTCAAGATAAGACCTGATTCAACCTTCTATCAACCCGATGGCCCCCTGGCGACACGCTCCGGTTCTGGAGGTGAGAGATGGCGAGAGAAAAGGTTGACCGTGGCGGGTTGCCATTTGAAAAGATCGAGAGATGGAGCTATCATTGTGGACGCCCGCATCTGCCATTCCTCCCCTCCCCGTCATACTTTTCCGCTAGCAGTCGCTCATTTCTTTCTTTTTACTAGTCGTTTTCCGCGATACTTTCTGACCACCTGTCCGAGTCAAATTTTCCGTCCCAGTCACCACCTTTTCGCATGCGGAGTCGTCCCGAACGTGGGTACCATGCAGGACGAAACATGGTTGCCCCCAGCGCGACCCATACGGAGCAGATGTACAAGCTCGTATCTAATCGCCCTCCTACCGCGCGAACGGGCAGCAGAGGTGTCAGTCGGGCATGGATCGGAGACCTTCGGCCGTGCAATTTACGTTATCAGATCAAATCTGTGGACCGACTCTCGCCTTTAGTTCCGCCCGACCCCCACACCATAGGAGGATTTTGATTAGTGGAGTACTGCCTTACTCAAAGCGGCACACCATCTTGACCATTCTTATCAGATAATCAGGAGATCAATCAGATAATCGCCCGCCCTCATCAGACCTCCTGCTGCAGGTGGTGCCGACGTCGGCGACGCTTGGGCGTTCTGTGCCGGTTCTGCAGTCCGCGTGAGAGGGGAAGACGGGTTCAGAAAAGCCCAGAGTCTCCCGGTCCAAGAACTCGGTTAGCTGCTCAGTTTTTCCTGTTGAACAACGGGACAGAACGCTGTGTGAGCTGACCACATCGCCATGGCGAACGTGTTCGCGGTCCAAGTCTTTTTTATCGTGTTTCGAGAATGTCTCGAGGCCGTCATCATTGTTTCGGTGCTCCTTTCCTTTCTGAAGCAATGTCTGGGACAGCCAGGGCAGGACAAAAGTGTGTATAAGCGACTGGTGATTCAGGTATGGGCCGGGTCCATAGCCGGCATCGTTGTGTGTCTGATCATCGGCGGTGCTTTCATCGGTGTCTTTTACGGTCTGGGTCATGATATTTGGTCAGAGTCGGAGGACCTCTGGGAAGGGATCTTCTATCTGATTGCTTCCATCATCATCACCATCATGGGCCTCGCGCTGTTGCGAATCAACAAGACGAAAGAAAAGTGGCGGCTCAAGATTGCGCAGGCGCTGCTCGAAAGGAAGCACAAAGGAAGCGCAATCTTTGCGGGCAACTGGGGCCGAAGATATGTCATGTTCATTCTGCCATTCATCACCACGCTCCGCGAGGGTGTCGAGGCCGTCGTCTTTGTCGGTGGCGTCTCTCTGGGCTTGCCGGCGACCGCATTTCCGATCCCGGTCATCACAGGCTTGCTGGCCGGTCTCACGATTGGCTATCTCATTTACCGCGGAGGCAACGTCATGTCGATTCAAATCTTTCTGATCGCCGCCACCTGCGTTCTCTACCTGATCGCCGCGGGCATGTTTTCCAAGTCGGTCTGGAGTCTGCAATTCCATCAGTTTCAAAACAAGGTGGGCGCCGACGTCGCCGAGGAAGGCGACGGTCCGGGGTCGTACAACATCCGCGAAACCGTCTGGCATGTCAACTGCTGCAACCCAGAGATTGATAATGGATGGGACGTGTTCAATGCCCTTCTGGGTTGGCAGAACACGGCCACCTATGGCTCGGTCGTCTCCTACAATGTCTACTGGATCTTCATCATCTTGGCGACCTCATGCCTGCTCTACGAGGAGCGGACCGGCTCTCTTCCCCTCCAGAAACCGATCATGTCCTTCATGATGAAGGTTCCCGGGCTCCGCACCTATCTCCAGCGGAAGCAAGCCGCCTCTGGCCAGGACGTAAACGAGATGATGCGCCGGGTCCAAGACGAAGCCTTCAGCGATAATGGTGGGCTCCAGAATGCTGAAGAAGCCAAATAGTGGTGAGAAGACCACAGTCTAGCAGGAGAGGAGAGTAACGGGAGATGGGTCTCGACTGAAGAGTCGAGGCTGTTGCCTTGGAAGAGGTGTATGTTGACGGCACCTAGCATAAAATGTAGTCAATGCATCTGAAAGCTGTGTAGGTAATATCACATCTTTGGATGACAGTGCTCTCCTGTTGGGCAGCTCAAAGCTCGTCTATAGTACATGTTTCAACACGAGCCAGAAAATCCATCATCATCTGATCTCGCTTGTCTGATCCGGTTTCTGCCTGTAGCGGCAAATCCGGGTGAACCCAAGGTCCGAGGGAGGAGGTCCTAACGACCATGGTCAGGTTGTCAATTATTGAGGCGAGCAACTAATCCGTTTCCATGTCCAGCGTGGGATGGATTTCTGCTTCTTCTGCTCCTACCGTAGCTTTCTGGTTTAATCCACCAAAGTTCCATGTTCAACGATGGAGGCTCAAGTGGTGTACGTGGACATGCTTGAGAGTGTCGGCATTCCTGGACAGATAATTCTTCTACTCAATGGTTCTGTCAGCGTCCACAAGGAGCATGATAAGATTCTATGTTTCAGCCTGTTGTATCTCGCTCCTCAATTGTGTGTATATCAACACCTCTAGATTCCATCAATACAAGGAGGACAGTTGACTCCTGACTTCCACAAATTGACAGGTTCATTAGAGGTGCCGGTGGAGCGCCATCCATCCAGTGGCAGTATCACCCCGGTGGCGATTTCGCTGTTCTCCTTGCTTATTCACAACCAAGGCCGAATAAATTCCGAAAGGCGGTTTTCTCACTTCCGTCCAGCCGGCCATTGAAAGCCATTGTCGTGCATGGCTCTCAGGAAGGACTTTGGAGGGCACGTGACGAACCTGTGGTTCATATTTCGGTCTATTGTCGTATCATTGTTTGAGATTGAAGGAATCTGCGTACTTGACTCGCTCCAAGAATCCATATAATGATCAGGAAGCTCTTCGACGAGGAGGCGGGAGGTTCTAAGGATTTGATTTTGCTGAAACCGGACCTGTACTGGCGATGACGTGATACTAGACCTTAGCATATTGGCACCCGGTAGATAGCTAAAACCCTTTGGTCCCCGCTAGCCCAGCTACGGACCTGAGCCAATGAAATGGAGCTCTTGGCACCTCCAAATTTGACATGCTCACTGTCTATACAGTCTGCAGGTAGACAACCTGGAGATAATTGTAGTCCATGACAATGAAGCTCAAAGACCTGCTGTCGCCACCAAGAAATCGCTCTTTCACGCAATGTAAGAGGGCAAGTCCAAGCAGTTAGTGCAGAGCGATCAAGTGACATCACGTGACATGTCAACATTTTCATCGAGCTTGGCAGCTCTTGATGGTCTAATGACTGGAAGAACAATATTGACAACAGAAAGCACCTGAAAACCGATTCACAACAGTCAACATATTCCTTGTGTCAAGACAATAAGTACATTCCACTTTGCTGGATAGTGCTGTCGAATTCGTCCCTTTCCACTCCGACCATCGCATCCTGACAACGCCACCCGAAGGTTCAAATATGACGACTAATGGCATACAACGCAAGAGGAAGTGCGGAGTACTGGGCGCCACTGGTGATGACTTCCCTCCATCGGCATTTCACGACTAACGGCTCCAGGCTCCGTCGGTCAAAGATTTATCCTGCTCCTTGCCGACCATCCACTGCTGAGTCTGCATGCCGTGGGTGCCTCGGCCAGATCAGCGGGCAAACTTTACAAGGACGCAGTCCGGTGGAAGCAAGCGAGACCCATGTCGAAGGAACTTGCCAATCTCCCGGTCCGCGAATGCAAGGCAAGCAATTTCAGCGATTGCGACCTGGTCTTCTCCGGCCTGGACAGCGACGTCGCCGGTGAAGTTGGTATGACGTCGGTCATTTGACCCTCTGTGCTGCCTCTAACCTTCTGCAGAGATGGAATTTGTCAAGGCCGAGATCCCCGTCTTCTCCAATGCCAAAAACTATCGAAAGCACCCGATGGTCCCTTTGGTGGTGCCCACGGTCAACCTCCCCCATTTAGGACTCATTCCCCATCAGCGAAAAGAGTTCGGCCTGCAGAAAGGGTTCCTCGTGTGCAACTCTAATTGTGCCGTCATTGGAATCGTCATTCCTTTCGCCGCGCTACAGGCCAAGTTCGGCCCTGTCGAAGATGTCGAGGTCTTCACCGAACAAGCTGTGTCTGGTGCGGGCTATCCTGGGGTGCCCAGCATGGACATCATGGACAACGTCATTCCATACATCGCGGGAGAAGAGGACAAGTTGGAGACCGAAGCCCAAAAAATCCTGGGCTCCATCAACCCAGAAGCGACCGCTTTCGAGGAGCAATCAGGCCTGGCGGTCGGTGCCACGTGTACCCGAGTCGGCGTCACCGATGGCCACATGGCATTTGTCTCCCTGAGGTTTCAGCGGAGACCACCTCCGAGCGCCGACCAGGTCAAGGCCGCCTTGAGGGAATATGTGGCTGATGTGCAAAAGCTCGGATGCCCGTCCGCTCCGCAGCAAGCTATTGTGGTCTTTGACGAGCCCGACCGGCCCCAGCCGCGACTTGATCGAGATCTCTTTGGTGGCTATGCCGTGAGTGTGGGGAGAGTGCGCGAAGCGGCCAGGGGATCGCATTTTGACATCAGATTCGCCGCGCTCAGCCACAATACTGTCATTGGCGCCGCCGGGTCATCCATCCTGAATGCCGAAGCCGCCATTATCAAGGGGTTGCTCTAGACTTGTCCAATGATCGAATGTCAACTCCAGGTCACGTGCTCACATCGGACACGTCGCTCCGCCGGCTCTTAACCATCAACTACTGGATTGAGCATCTAATGCATTTTCGCATTCCCGCACTCGATGTTCCATTTATCTGTGCCCTTTCGTGAGGCGAATGGCTCCGGATTAAGCTGTCCTTGGCAACGGCATAGCACTGGACGGCACAATGAAAGTATAGCATGCCATTCTCCTTCAGACGTCGATTTGTTCGGTAGCATTTTCAGGCTTGAAGATGGTGAGAAAAGGTGCCTAGAGCAGCGTGCGCAGTAACAGGCACGTCTTGACTCTGGGACACTGTTAACCTCCCTGATGGACAGAGCCTTGGCTGTGACACTAGCGCCAAGAATGCCAAGACTGCACATCCCACTTTACAATTCTGACGCGGAATTCTGAGATTTAATTTCGACACTGCCTGGCAATCCTGACCTTGCAATCCTGACCTTGAACTTGCCATCTCCATCCAGTACCCTTCACAATGGGTCGAGGCATCGTCAAGCATCAGCAGCGCCTCTCGGCACCTTCGCACTGGCTGCTAGACAAATTGTCTGGTACCTATGCTCCCAAAGTTTCACCGGGCCCGCACGCTGCTCGAGATGCGCTTCCTCTGATTGTGTTTATTCGGAATCGGCTCAAGTATGCGCTGACGACGCGGGAGACGACGGCGATCCTGATGCAGCGACTGATCAAAGTGGACGGCAAGGTGCGGACGGACTCGACGTATCCGGCAGGGTTCATGGATGTGGTGTCGATCGACAAGACGGGGGAGCACTTCCGGCTGGTGTATGACACCAAGGGGCGCTTCGCGGTGCATCGGATTGAGGCTGCGGAGGCGGAGTACAAGCTGGCCAAGGTGAAGAGGGTACAAGTGGGCAAAGGAGGGATCCCATTCTTGGTTACGCATGACGCGCGCACGTAAGTTGCGGTCGAGTCAATCAGACGTTGGACCAATGTTTGGTTGGAAAGACAAGCAGAGGCAGATACTGATGGAGTCCAGCATTCGATATCCCGACCCGGCCATCAAGGTCAACGACACGGTCAAGATTGATCTGGCCACAGGCAAGATCACCGATTACATCCAGTTCGACACGGGCGTGATTGCCATGGTCACCGGCGGCCGCAACATGGGCCGTGTCGGTGTCGTCACTCACCGCGAGAGACACGACGGGGGTTTCAACATTGTCCACATCAAGGACGCGATCGACAACTCGTTCGCAACACGGGAGAGCAACGTCTTCGTCATTGGGAAGGAGAAGCCATGGATCAGTCTGCCCAAGGGCAAGGGTGTCAAGGTACGTTTGCTGGCGAGGATCTTGTCTCACGTACGCCATGTCACTAACCGGCCTAGTTGTCCATTGCCGAGGAAAGAGACCGCCGCCGTGCGGTTCAGCTGGCCGGGAAAGTGTAGAACCGTGCTGCGTCGGTATTCAGGTGCTGGGGGGGTTTCCAAATGGAGCTACGAAGATGAGAAAAACAGGGTTATTGGCGGGCCAGGTGTGCCACAGGCATGGCGACGAGGATCAGAGGCCCACGTCTGAGATGTGCCAGTGCCAGGACTGTAAAAGCGGCTGAGGTCGGAGAAGATATGCCCACTGGATGACAACACCGTTCCACTGTTTTCTCCGGTTTTCTTGCTCGATCACTTCGTCCTCCCAATCCGACAGGAATGGATGGATCGACACTCGACAACTACATTCCTAATCCATATTGATTGAGGTTCCAATACCTACCCCCGTCTTATGATATGCCGTATGGATATTGCCTGTTGGTAAGTGCAACTAATCCTCATTTCTTCCCTTTTGTCATCTGTGCTGGACGTAGGACCAATCTGCTGGAATCAATTCTGCCCAATTGCAACGTCAGAGTCTGTGGTGGGAGGTATTTGGCAGCAGGGATAAATTGGGATATATTATCCCCCGTGCGGTAGGACTGAAAGACCCTACAAATTCTGTATTTCCAGTGTGTCTGCTTTGTTGTAACAACCCTCTGGCATGATACTGGAGCAAGGGTGTTGTCGGGCGGCTCCGCCAAGGCGTCGTTTGTTTACGCCTAACCACATTTGGACCTCCAACACCAACTGTCTGCCCACTTCGGCCCATTCCCTCACACCTGACACCAGGCCGGTCGACGAGAGTCATAAGACAGTATGGCCGTCGCGGAAGATCTCATCAGCTTCGACTTGATCGAGACGCACAAGGAGAACATCCAGTCTCTCCCCGGAGGACGATCGGCGCGACAATTGGCCTCGATACTCTCGCCACTATCATGTGGAAAGGCCGCCGGGGCACCGACTCTCGACGAGACCAAGACGTTGAACGATGCGATAAGACAGGAATATGAAATTGAGCTGCAGTCGATCGCCGACTCGGACGACCCGCTCGATATCTACGATCGATATGTCAAGTGGACGCTCAACGCGTACCCGTCGGCGCAAGCGACACCACAGTCACAGCTGCTACCGCTCCTTGAACGCGCCACAAAAGCCTTTCTCACGTCGTCACACTACAAGAATGACCCGCGGTATTTGAAGTTGTGGCTCCACTACATTCGACTGTTCTCCGACGCGCCGCGAGAGACGTTCGCATTTCTGGCACGCCACAATATCGGAGAAGGCTTGGGACTGTTCTACGAAGAGTTTGCGGCCTGGCTAGAAGGGGCGGGCCGATGGAGCCAGGCCGAAGAAGTCTACAAGCTGGGCATCGAACGAGAGGCGCGACCGGCGGAAAGGTTGATGAGGAAGTACAATCAGTTCCGGCAACGATTCGAAGAAGCGCGACCGCACACGGTCGATGAACCAACGTCACCGGCGCTCCCGACAGTGCGACCGGCTCTCGCAGCCAAGGTCGACCCTTTCGCTTCTGCGCCACGTTCAGACGACCCCCAAGCTCCACGACCAAACAGCGGTGTTGCCGGGGGGGCAGGGGCCTCCCGATCGGGGAAGCCCAAAATGGCCATCTTTTCAGATGCCGACAATGTATCTGCAGCACAAGCGGCAGGCGCCACAAAGGGATGGGACAGCATTGGATCAATCAAAGAACGAAAGAAGGAAAACGCCATGGAAGCGAGGCCGTGGACGGGAGAGACATTGAAAGCAGGCAAGAAGGCGGGCACCGTGCCGAAGATGGAAATTTTCAAAGATCCGGTATGACCAGAATGCCCGTCTCCATTCCTCCTATTTACGACTACAGGACTAATTTGGCATTCTTCGGCGCTGTGTATTATAGACCGCACGAGATAATGAATCGCACAAAGTTCAATCCACTAGAGCACCCGCGGACGTGATCAACCCGCGCACCGGTAGGGCGGAGAGGGTGTTTGTGAGCATCGAAGCCGTCTATCCAAACGAGCGACAAGAGTTCAGTTTTGAGGAACTGCGGGCGATGAGGAGGGGATGGGCGAGTCGTGACTGGAAACGTCAGCCCCAGAGCCCACTGCGGCCCACAGCAGGTAATAGGAATGCGCCACAGACGGATTCTACCACGTCCACAAAGGAGGAAGACAAGATGAAGATCAAAGCCACAGAACCCACGGACGTGGAGAACTTGAGTCTGCACGACGTGTCGACGCAGTCCACAATGGGAATGCCCGAGACGAAAGCCGTGAAGCAAAGGCGCATCAAGATCAGGGAGGTCAAGCAGGAAGTCCAAACAGGTTCGCATCTTCTTCTTTTCTTCCCTCCATGAGCACAGCTGACGGTCTGATCCAGTCAAAACGAGACTCGAGTCGCCGACAAGACCGAAGCTGCGGAGGAAAGGCTCAGCAGAGCCGACCATGACTTTTCACAGCAAAGCGGCGGCGAATGAAATCTACGACATATTCAATCAGCCGTTGAGGAAGGCCCAAGCAGAACTGGCGCCGGCAAGGGACGACACGCAGAGCGGTGACGAGACCGACTTGGGGGGAGAGGGCGATGACGACGGGTACAGCACGGCCGGTGAGAGTACGGGCACCGGCACCGGCACCGGGAGAATATCGATGACAAACAGTGAATATGGAGACGACACTCTGGCCTCGGGTCGAGCAAGTGGTGAAGACAACACCGAGAGCCAACCCGGCAGTGTCTCGCCTTGGTCTGACTTCACCGCCAGCAAACATGTGCCTAAACTCGTCCTCAGAGACCGACACAAAAGCAAGCACCAGGACCTGGTCAGTGAAGACATGACAGAGAACGGGGATTCGAGCCGGAACCAGACAACACACAGCTTCGGCGCTGGCGGGGGGGCTTTCGATACCCTGGCAATTGCCGCCATTGCCAACCAGGATTTTGGAGAGCTCGACACTCAAATGATTGCTCAATTGGCGGGAGATGACGGTCAAGATGAAAATGAAGACGAAGAGGGCGAGGCCGATGCCGATGCCGATCAAACCCAACACGGCGTTGTGCTCGAACAAGTCGTGGCTCCAGAAGGCGAGGGTGATGGAAAGGGCTCGGACAACACGTCCGGAGAGCAGCTTTCTTCTGCCCTTCTAGAGCCGGTGGAGATTCACAACAAACCGCGATATATCCCTCTCCCACCCGAAGACTACGAGCCGACTCCCCTTCGGCCCTTTCGTAACCCTGCCACAGTTGCAAACAACAAGTTGTCCTTCATGACGCCGATCGTGGAGCGGACGGAGAGTTCGCTGGCCCCGTCGACAATCTTTGCCGACCACGACCAGGACTACTTCGATTCCAAAACGCCGAGTCGATCGGCGCTGTTGGCCGGGACCAAGTACGACAGTCCATCCAAGTGGAAGGTCAATGAATTGCTGTTAAGCAGTCCCACCCGTCGAGAGAGCCCGGCGTTGGCGGCGAAGAAGTTGCGGCAAAGGGAGGAGGAGGAGAAGTCCCAGAAGAAACGGATCCCTTCGCTGTCGCCACAGAAGACGACGGAGTTCGGAACGGTAGCTGAATTGGGAGTGCAGAATGGCTCGCAGATCCCTTTTCTAGGTCCACCTGAGGTCACGACGGCATTGTCAGCGGCAAAGACGGATAAAGCGACTTTCATAACATCAGTGGTACCGGCCACTGCTCACGCGGTGCAGAAAGGCCCGATCATAGCAGACTTGCAGTGCAACCCTTGCGACAGCACGATCCGGGAACAGATCCTCAGTGCCCTCCATCCCGGCTTATCCTATCCTGGTTGTCACGATCACTCGACGCAAGATTTCAACCATCGCCACACTCTGAAATCATATGCCGATAAGGTCGCGAAACAAAAAGGTGGAGGGAAGGCGAGTCCGAGGAAGAGTCAGAATGAGAAGACGGTGCTGACCAAACCGGTGCCTCCGATCTTGCGGTTTGCAGGGACGTCGAGGGTGTACGCGGTCAAACGCGAGTTGGGCCAAGGTGCATTTGCGCCTGTCTACCTGGTGGACAGCTATGATCCGAACGAGGCCGAGGATCCAGAGCAGGAAGTGGAGGAGAGCACGAATCCTGTATGCCAGATTTCGACACCAGCATCTGGACGGGGAAATCTCGAAGCGCTCAAGACGGAGGCGCCACCAGACACCCTCGTGTGGGAGTTCCACATCCTGCGACTCTTGCGGCAGCGGTTGGGTCATACCTCGAGGACAATGCAGTCAATCGTCATCGCGCACGAGTGCCATTTATACCGCGATGAATCATATCTGGTGCTATCGTACAGTGCGCAAGGCACGCTGCTGGATTTGGTGAACCTCGCGAGAAGCGAGAGCGTCAAGGCCGGCAAACCGGTCGAGGGACTGGATGAAGCGCTGGCCATGTGGCTGGGCGTCGAGCTGTTGCGCATCCTGGAAGAAATTCACAAAGTCGGCATCTTGCACGGAGACCTCAAGGCGGATAATTGTCTGGTCAGGTTCGACGGTGGGGACGTCACCGGGCCATACGATGCAAATGGCAAACAAGGGTGGGCGGCCAAAGGGTTGAAGTTGATTGACTTTGGCCGGGGAATCGATGTACGATGTTTCAAGAAGGAGGCGCAGTTCATCGCCGACTGGGAGGCAAAGAAAGAGGACTGTGCCGAGATCAGGGAGTGTCGGCCGTGGAAATGGCAGATTGACTACCACGGCGCCGCCGGGGTCGTGCACAACCTGTTGTTCGGACGATATCTGGAGACCATCCCCGTGCCGGGAACCGACGGGGTGGGCCAGAAAAAGGAGTGGAAGCTGAAAGAGAGCCTGAAGCGGTATTGGGACCGCGATCTATGGGTCGAGCTTTTTGCCCTGTTGTTGAATCCGGCCAGTGTCGGCGACCGAGAAGAGATGCCGGTGATGGGTAATCTGAGACGGGTACGGGTCAAGATGGAACGGTGGTTGAGGGAGGAGGGTGAGCGCGGAGCGGGCGGCCGGGATCTTCGAAGCAGTTTAAAGAGGATGGAGAGGTTGGTGCAGCAGGCTTCTGTCAAGAATCGGGGGTGGTAGTCGATCTCAGTTTATGTCTCTGCATGGCGATGGCGCCCGGTGTCGGATATGGATATCCGGGTAGGAGCGGCAAAAGACTCTATTCTGCAGAATTGAACCTCATTCTCATTGCACAGTGGCCAAGCTTAGACCAAATTGACTGCTATCCAAACACCAAGTAATACAAGAAGAGTACAACTCCCAAAGGAGGAGTTCCAGGAGACGCTTCCAACATCTCGAAGACTCGATCAAAGCCATTTTTGCACCGCCGTTGTTCTCGCCAAGCTTTTCTGTCTACCATACCTCATTTCATTCTCGTTTTGGTCTCATTCGTTAAACTGTCAGCCGGCTGTCACCGACCTGTTCTGTGCTCACATCATTCTGTGCCCAATGCTCAGTGTTAATCGTTCAAAGTTGAAACATTTGACGCCTGTTGTCTTGCTGCATGCCAAATATGCATGACCAGCACGATCGAATCCAATGCATTCTTGTCCTCTCCTGCGCCGATGAAATGGCCCAAGAAATGGTTTGGTCAAGGGCCAAAAGTAGTGGATGGCATCTTGCTTCCCTCTCCCTGGTCACTAGGCAAACGGGTCGTCCCGAGTGGGCGCTTGCTGGTGTAGTTGGGCATGCTGCTGGTGCAGAGATGAAAACATGGCCAGTCTCTCGCCAATGCTCATGCTGCTGGTGTGCCCGCCGCCGGGGATGGCCGTAAACGCACTGGTCGAAATAAATGGGTCACTCAAGCTCGGCACATGCCGTGGACTCTTGAGTCGATGGCTCCTCTTGTTCGGGTCCAGTTCGAAGGGGCTGCCCAGTCGCTTCTGACTCGAATCCACGTCGGGTGGCGCGAGCCGGCTCGGGTGGGAGGTCGTGGCCGTTGCCGTCGCCAGTGCCATGAGCGACGCCGGGAGTGACGGGACCGGGGGGAGAACAGCGTCGGGATCGCCCAGGGTTGGCGTGGGCGCTGTGGGCGGTGCGAACAATCTTTCAAACTGTTCTCGATTGCTGACCGCACCGAGTGTGGCACCACGATTGCGGAGACGAATCCGGCGCTGGTTAAGGTCACCCGTCCCGGTGAAGACCAGCTCTGGACCCGGATCCGGTTTTTGCTCAAACGCGTTGGCAATGGGGACGTCGAGATTCGGAGAAGATTCTCGGTTGCCGATATTGCTCCCGCTCAGACTCAATTCGTCCTCCAAGTTATGTTGTGCACGCCTCTTGTTCACATTCAACGACACGTCCGGCTCCAGCTTGAACGGCGAGAGCAGTCTCGACCCCGTCGCGTGCACGGTGTCGAATTGATTCTGGCTGATCTGCCGTCGGTGCTGGCCGTTGGACCGGCTAGGGCCGTTCCAAGTGCTGTAAGTAAAGGGTGATGCGAGTCGAGGGATGCTGCTGGCCACGCTTAACTTGTCCGCGGCCGTCTCGACACTGGCGGGGCCCGTGGGAGGGGGGGACATATTCATGCTGTCTGTCGATGCCGCCGCCGACGAGGACGCGTTGACGGGCGTGTTGAACCAATCATCATCAGACATGCGCTGCGTGGGAGGAGAAGAATCTCCCGTGACCAGTTGTGCCAGGGGGGCGGTTGCGTCGCTGGCGACGAGAGAAATACCAAGTTCTCGGGTCGCATATGTCGTGGTGGACGTTTCTGACTCTCCCAGTGGCCGGGACGTCGCGCGTGAGAGTCGGCTCGACGGTCGGCGGAGAAACTGTTCGTGGAAGGGCGACGGACTTCTGGATTCTCGCAACCGCTGATAATGTGCCGAAATGGTAAACTTGTCCCGACACAGTTGTTTCAACCGCCTCCGAGTGGCGCTCTCAGAGGGCCACGCTCCTCGCCCGTCGTGCCCCGATGAATCCGTCTTCAGGAAGTCGTTCAGTTCGGGCGTCTTCTCTCTCACGCCGACCGATCGGGCGTCCAGGACGTTTCGCAACTTGTACCGTCTGACGATCGGTCGGGAGATGCGGCTGGCCCGGGGCCACGTCTCCTTCGCCCGCCGAGCGACCCGATGGCAGACGCCCGTGGGCGGGATGCTGCCGGGCACCGTCTTGAACGGCGTCACCGTAGGATCGGCCAGATACATTTGATACACATTGAACAGATGATTGTCCATCTCGATGCTCCACTGGACGTTCCCCTTGGGCAGCAGGGGGTTCAGTCGGAGCTTCTTGCTTTTTCGCGACGGAGTGTCGGGAATAATGTGGACCTTGCTGGGAGAGAAAGGATCGTGCGAATCCACGTCCGGGCTCGTGGCACTGCCGTCAAACGACGTCGGCCGGGTGGTGAAGGTGCCGCTGGAGGACAGAGAAGAATCCGACCGAATGGAACCCTGAGATGTCGACCGATGCATATCCCAGGCACTCTGTCGGAGCTCCGCCGTCGGCGTCTTGGTCTGGGCCGGCGGTGTACGGGGCAGCTGTTGTGGTCCTCGGTACGCCGGAAGTCGTAGTCTTTCGCTCGGGGAAGGATCCGTGGAACCGCGCTGGTACAGCGGTCGCACATGGCCGCCACTGGACACCTCGATGGACGGCAAGGGTACGTCGGACCATGAGAATTCTGAAGCCATTGGCTCTCCACTGGAGGGAATCGGGATGTCTGAAGCGAAGAGGGTGGGCGGAAGCGCGTTGTTGCGCGTCTGAAAGTTGTCCACCTTGATTCGCGGTCGGCGAATGCGCGCGGTGGAATGGTGTGGCACGGGAGGAGGCAGCTTCAGCTCGGAAAACGTCTGATCTGGTGTTTTGGGCTCGGCACGGCCATCCAGGCTCAGCGGGGCAAAGTTCCAGGGAAGTGTGATGGACAAATGCGGCCTGCGCGGTGCCGACATTGCGGGCAATACTGGGGAGGAGTCGTCGACGTCGCGGTCGAGGTCGATCATGTTGACCGCAGCGTGTCGCGCGTCACCTCAGCCTTTAGCCTTGGTCTGGAGCGCGACACAAGACCGATATTCCCTTCTCCTCCTCCTCCTTCTTCTTCCCCGGTGGGAACAGACGGTGCAGAGGGACTGGCAACTCAGGGAAGCATGCTGTGAAGACGCGTCGCAGACAATCAGTGTCGACTACTGATTGATGGTACGTGGATGGCCAGATGCACCTGCGCTAGAGATGGAGATCAATGGAGAGCACAGCGCCAGGCAGCTCTCGGCGAGACCCAGTGTGTGGTGAGGAATCGCGACCTGTCGCGGTGCCGTGGTGCAGCTGTCGAGAGTGTGGATGAAAAGATGGTGGCTGGGGTCGCGAGCGCGACAGAACACCCGATGGGCAATTGAACTTGGTCAGGCGATGAACGACAGATAAGTGATGTTCGAGAACAGTGCTAAAGGGTTCAGTGCTGTCAGCAAGACAGTTCTCCTGACCTTTGTTTACAGTTGACGGGATGCGACAGGAGGAGCCGGACCACCCGTCGTGGAGGATGTTGGAAAGTGGGTGGAGGAGAAGGGAGGAAGCCCTCTTTCAAGCGAAGGGAGGGGGACCAAGCTCACGCTCTCGGGCTCCAGGGTCTTCCACCTGCCCCAATACGCACCAGCGAGCGGCTAGTCCACACACGACCTCAACGCACCAGCGCCACGCCTCGATGCTGTTGTGGACGGATTTCAACAATGCTCCGCTAAAGGGCCCAAAATCGATCGACCTCTCGCAAAGGTAGCAGCGAGCGGCCATGCAACGCAGCGAAGAGCGCCAGCGTCATGCATGCTCTCGCCCGACGCGCGGCGCGGCTGGTACAAGACCACGTTCGCAGCACCAGGCCAGCACCAGGACCAGCCCCAGGACCAGCCCCAGGACCAGCACCAAGACCGGCTCCGTCTCCGCAGGCTCTGGCCAGGTACAGCTGCAGGGTCGAGGGCGGGTGAGACAGAAGGATATCCTCTGACATTGAGTTCGCACAAGAGCGGTTGCTACACGAGTCAGCGGCGCATTCATACCTTGCCCGTTGCCAGCAGCTCGTCCGAGTCCGTGTTTACACGTTTGTTGATGCCATGGCTGGTCTCCTGTCTCTCCCTTCATCGCTGTCATCCATCGCGTCGAGCCTCCGCACAGACTCGCGTGTTTTGCGGCCCGTGGTTCACCTTGAAACGGCAGTTTGAGCGTGCATTGACCGGCCGTGCATGCTTCAGCTTCAGCGGCATGGTGGCCCACATGATGACCGCTGGCATGGCTTCGTTGGCGCAAGGCTCCGACTGCTGCTGATGCTGGTTCTGGGTGCCACAGACGCGTCGGCAAGCACACGAGACACGCGCGCTATGTCAGCATCCCGGTCTATCAATCGCGTGTCCGCCGGCCAATTGCATTCGAGAAATCCATGCACGACCAATAATGGCTCTCAGGCTTTTGGGTTCAGCATCCGCATCCAGTCTGCCAGACTGTCTAACAGTGAATCCACTCCCTCAGCCCTGACTTGTACCTATCCCCTCCCTCCCTTTCTCCTGCTTGATCGTCTGGTTAGTCTTTGCTTCCTTACTCACCCCGCGTCGCGCGTCTCGCCCGAGAGAGCGGATCCGGCGGCTGTCCTGGAGAGCTGAAACAACCTGCCAACACCGCGACCGGTATCTTGGTGGTGGAAGAATCTCATTCTTCTCCCAGCTCCTCCAACATACCTCTCTCTCGGAACAAGTCCCAGGTGACCTTGGCTGATGTTGTCAAGGACTGACGAAAGCCTGTACACCGTGATGACGGCACCAACGTTGTGCCTCAACGCTGACAACACTCAATATGTCGAAGCAGATGCCGGCCTTACGCAACGTGGCCCGTTCGGGCGGCTGAGCCTGAGGACAGGTTGAATTGAATCACGCCGCCCCACGCCGCCTTGGTCCTGGTCTTTCCTGTGGCAGCACGGTCCAGACGCACATCGCCACCCTGTTCGAGCGGCCGAAACTGTACGTGCGTCTAACGCGAGATGAGCAAGGCTGGCGTTTGCAACAAGGATATGGAAAGCGGCGGGCAACGAGATGCATGAAAAAGAGCCATCCACAGCCATCTTTGATACAAAAGGTCGGTTATTATCGACTTGCATACTCGGGTGGAGCATCGAGAGGAGACCTCAATGTTTGGCTCTTCGAAAGACCGCCTGCCTTGAGGCGCTTGCCCCCTTGCGCCGCAGCGTTGCAAGTGCAGAGCGATTGCTGGGAGAAGAGGACCAGGGCGGAATCCTTCAGTGACCCGTCCTTACAGGGCATCTGGATGTCACCGTGTTTTTGATTCACATTCATCCTTCCTTCTAAGCACCTACAGGGATGAGAATCTATCGTCAGTAAACGCTGACAGTCCAGGTCGAACCCTACGTCACCGGGGTCTGCTTACCACACGGCGCCGTCGGGACACCCCAAGACGGTGGCCAAGGTCTCTAGCATCTGCGCGTTCGAGCCGTCGCGGAGAAGTTCAAACTCCATCTTGTGACGGGCCAAAGCTGTGTTCTTGCCGAGCTGTATTGGGACCGAGATCACATCCTCGGGAGCGTAACGCCAGGTGCAGCTGTCTTTGTCCCAGGTCAAGGCCACGACGGCGAACTGATGGAGCTTGAGCGAACGGTGGCAGTCACTACAGGTGGGGATGGAAGGCTGGTTGCCCATATTGCTAACGCCGCCGTATCAGAACTTGGACGTGGAGATCAAGGCCGGAGTAATGAAGGAAAACCAAGCAGAGAGTGGGTAAGGTGAAACTGCGATTTGAAGTTGGCTGGTAGATTGCGGCGCAGTGCTACTGGCCTTTCAATTGATCGTGGGGGAAGAAGAGAATAACCAGCAGTCTGACAGCTTATCATACGGACTTTATATGCCAAAAAAGCTGACGAATATTGCTCTCCTCCAGGTGCTGAGCCCCGTTTTCCACAACGTTTTCGCGAAATAAGTCCAGGATAGGCGCGAAGCAGCCCCTGGGGTCCGCCGGATGTTGGTACATGATTGGCCTGGGCAACCTTGCCTTTACTTTTGTAATGTCCTTGACTGGGAAATCCGCCTCCGGTTTAGCCGGCATTTCCTTGAGGAATCCTGGGTCTTGGCCGCCCGCCGCTTTTGACATCGCTATAAGAATCGCCCTCCCATCCTCCTCGACGTTGACCTTTTCCTCTGTCCTATCTTTACCCCTTGCGCCCTTCCTTGCTTCACATGGCGCAGTCAAAACCCTATCGAAGAGCATTGAAAATAGGCCCGATGTCCATGTGCGGGACCGTTCATCACCCCGGACCACGAAAGGATTGAACGGCACATCATATGGCCGCCTCTCTCCGTCGAATCCCTACCGTCGTCTCAGCTGACAGGTAGCTGGATGAATCCCTCTTCTGTCACGGCGTTTCGGTGCCCAGTGCCAGGCACAGGCAGCCTACCGCCGGTGTTGCCGGGATCGTGAACCCGGCAGTTGAGAAACTCGGCTGTGAGCCTTTGGGGAAAGTTGGAGTGCCATTAGGACGTCATTTCTTCAGCCCTGATTTCTATCCCACCAGCTCACGTCTTCCAAAAACACTCGTCCGCCATTTGGGTGCATTCACGTCCAGTTTCGCTTTTACCATGGCCACCTTCATCTCTTATCAACCTCCAGAAAGCACTCCACCGTTCACGGCGTTGCAAGACCTTAAGCAAAGCCGCCCAGTCCGACACCAGTAGTGTTACCTACGGGATATGTGAACCCGAAGACGATCTCGTCCCTCTACCTGAGCCGCAACCCTTTTTGGACGACGATGCTCCGCCGAAACGGCCTCGTTGCACAAGGAAAGAGTCGTGCAAGGTGAGGGAAGCGCGAGAGGCAGAAAAGACATTGCCGTCTTCGGACCTTCGCCTAAAGAAAAAAGGTGTCATACTCGCTCCTCCCACAAAAAGGGGCCGAGACTATGCTGGAGTGGCAGACATCGAGGACGTCTACCTTTGGGAGGATGGGCCTATCCAATGCGTGGTTAGGTGGAGGTCGTCGTTGATCGCGAAGGACAACCTTGGCAGTCGAGTACCTACCATGTCCTCCAAACGCCTTCTACCGGAGAATATCACGCCCAGGCTCAGAACAAGGAAACCAACATTTTGCACCATTTGACCTTCGAGCCGCAACGGGCCAAGTTTTACAATTTTTTATGTACAAGCGCCGACATCTGATCGAAGCACGTGTCGCTCATGATCTAGGGCCACGGTCGCCTTCAGAATGTCATGTCACAGACGTGAAGACGTGGATGAATGGGATCTTCGATCTGTGTATCGCTGTTACCATCTGGCACTCCAAACGGGTGATCATCAGGTTCCCACTACCCTACCGGGTGGGTGTCTGAATCGCTGCAGACATGATGCTCGATGGTGGCTGGAGAATTCTCATGGTGACGTGAAGATTGTCATTGTCATCTCGGTCAAGAAGGAAGAGAAGAAGCTTGTCATTGAAAAGTGGTGCCTCTCCCCGAATATTCGACATCGGCCGCCCACCCACCCAAATCCGAATCCCCCGGCACCGACAATGATGCACGAGCTTACTGTTGTGCAAAATCCCTCCATCCCGCAGCCGGATGACAGACCTCCACAAATTGTCAACGTTCAGATAGGCGGGACTTCATACAACGTTACTGGAGCGCCCCTCACCATCGAGTTTGACAAAATCTTCCTCAGACCTCCTGTACCGCCAAACGAACACGATCTCGTCTTTGATACAGCGGCGCTGGCTGACATTGTGGACGACTTCCGGGGGGGGGGGCCTGCAGCTGATAGAGAGGCTGTAGGAGACTGAAAAATCGAGAGGGACACATGGTGACCCTCGCAATGACTGATCGAACAAGTTATGTGCTAGCTGTTGTGTTGTGCAGGCTGCCCGATCGAGCTATTCTAGGTGCAGTTACAGCAGCTATACCAGGTTGACCCTACGTAAAGAACTCGTAGGCACGAATCCAGGCTTCATACATCAAGGCAATAGCTACTTGCACGCCAGCGCAGAATAGGTACCTCTCTTTGCGTATAAATTTGTATTGGTTTCTGGGTGTTGGTGGATCCACTCACACCCCTGCTTAGTCAGTGCTGCACTGTCACCCCAATGTCAAGCCATCCAACACTGGGCACCAAGTAATTGGGCGGTAGCCAAGGAATGGTGTGAACAGCACTCAAATAGATCTCTCGCCCTTCTCTTCTGAGGGCTGCTTTAATCGCCCCTCATCTCTTCTCGCTCCAGTGTATACCTGACTCTTCTACCAGCTTTACTGCTTCAGCAAGACGCCTTCCGGCCTACTCTCGCCCTTCGACCATCAGCATGACAACAATTCCCGAACCCAGAGACGAGCTCTTTTCCTGTGCACCCATGTCAAGGACGACTTCATCATCAGAGGCTACGCCGATGGAAATTTCGCCCATGGAGATGCCACCAGCCGAGATGTCGCCCTTGGAAGGATTGGAAGGTGCTGATACGTATCAGTACAAAGGAGTTCCAGATCTCAAGAAAAAGGTCGACTTGCACTCGGCTGCATTAAGGGAGGGTATAGTGAATCAGCAGTTCGTTGTGTTCCTTGGTGTCAAAGAAGATGACCTTCAAAGAATCAAACGTCAGCGTCCCAGCATAGGCAGACACACCAGAATAAGCTACTACACAGAAAGCCGCATATTGGTGATCAAACTGATGCCGTCCATCGAGCACGAAGGCGCTCATCTCCAACTATCCCTCGCGGCTTACGATCAAGTTCGGGGAATGGGCATCCCACGCAAGCACATCTATTTTGTCGGCGCAGCAGATTACGAAGGCCCTCATTCTAGCAAGGAAGGTGATACAGCATGGAAGCCTATCCCCTCCCGAGACGGAAGAAATGATTGGCCGAGCATGGTTTTTGAGCCTGGGGTGTCTGAATCGCTGCCTCGACTCAGGCATGATGCTCGATGGTGGCTGGAGAATTCTCACGGTTGTCATTGTCATCTCGGTCAAGAAGGAAGAGAAGAAGCTTGTCTTTGAAAAGTGGTGCTCCTCCCCGAATACTCGACATCGGCCGGCTACCAGACGACACCCAAATCCGAATTCCTCGGTACCGACAATGATGCACGAGCTTGCCATGGTCCAAAATCCCTCCATTCCACAGCCGGGTACCACCCCTCCACAAACTGCCACCGTTCAGATAGGCACGAAATCATACAACGTTACTGGAGCGCCCCTCACCATCGAATTTGACTCGATCTTCCTCAGACCTCCCGTACCGCCAAATGAACACGACCTCGTCTTCGATGCAACGGCTCTTGCAGACGTTGCGGATGACTTCTGGATAGGCCTGAGGTTGTAAGAGGTTATGACAAATCATGGGGACACATGGTAAGATTGGCCATGCTCCAGAGAAACTAATCCCTATGGAAAAGCATTTCGTATCACACATAACGAGAGGTTCCACGCGTTAAGAGCTTCCAGCATGAGCGTGCCGGAAAAAGTACTGCAATTTTCCAGAATTATTTTTGCCTGCGTCAAGTGCCCAAACACACCAACGTCACAAGGCTGAAGCTCGCGGGAGGTATGGAATGGGAGACGGCAGAGAATGATATTGTTCTTAAAGCACAAGCCGATGAGTTCCAGGGATTCATGTGTGGCGTAACCATCGTCGATCAAAATGTGTGGCTTGTGCTTCGCGAGAGACCGGATTTAAGGGTCCAAGACGTGCTTGATCCAGTCCTAGCTGATCTCCCGGTCGGTATATCCCCTTTTTGAAATGGTAAAATGCCAACCAGGGGTCGGAATAGCCGGTCCAGGTACTCCAATGGGTGGAGGCGGACGTCGCTTGTGTCGATTAAGCCATCTGTGTACACGTGATTGATCCGCGCCAGAGACATTGTTAGCTGGAAGGGAGTCCAAAGTGGTGGAAGGGGCCCAAAATGGCGAAGGGAGCCCAAAATGGTGAAAGGAGCCCGAAACGATGGACGGAGCCCAAAAGGATGAAGGGAGCTCAAAGTAGTACACGAAGCAGGGCCGACCAAATCCCCTCTTTGGCATTTTTCTACCTCAAGGGAGACTGGGCTGGCATGCATAAGAGTATAGGAACCGGTAGAGAGGACCATATCTGGCACCACCCGCCCAATTCGGCAGCAAATTTCCCTTCAACCTGCGTTATGCTATAGGGACCAAGATTCTAGGCAGACGCCAATATAGGCAGCTAATACCTTATCACGTGGCAGCCCCTTGCTTTGGCTTACTCTTCTGGGAGACTCGGTCATTATTTCAATCTCTCACATTGAAAGATATGAATTTCACCAACGAGTGATTAATGACTGCTGACCCTGACAGTAAAGAGCCCAGGATCATAGGTACCTAACCATATCTTCCGGGAGACGGCCTTCACCGATTCGACCGCTTAAACCCTTCAGACAAGTGCTTAAACTTTACTCCGTCCAAACGGGATCAAAAAGCGCTTTCAGGGTTAGATGGCGGCTGTCGCCTCACTCCAGGGTCTTACAAGCTTTCTTTCATGGAGGTTTCTTGTCATCTCGAGATAGCCCAAATGATGTAACGAGGTTGTAGTCATCACGAACTGGTGAGCCTTGACAAAAGAGATCACTTTTGCAAAAGGAATGGAGGCCACGCTCCATAGGCTCAGTTGAAAATATCTTTGTTCTCAAAGAAATACCTCTTGGTGCATCGGTCTGGTTTTATAGCCATTGCTGAATCGTCCATTAGATATCATTCTCATCATCATAGTTGTCCTCATCGTCACCATCGTCATCGTCGTCATAGTTGTCCTCATCGTCCTCATCGTCACCGTAGCCATCGTCGTCATCGTCGTCATCGTCGTCGTCATCGTCATCATCATAATAATACTCATCCCACCGTGTCCGAGAACACCACAAGTACGTCGTGCGCTCCCACTCCTCCAAGTTGGAAAAATACTCTGCACAAACATCGTCCACACAAAGCCAGTGCTCATCATTAGCACCCAAGAAAGTGCCACAATCACAATAAGCTCGAAGCAACTGGCTCTCAATTAGTCCGACGCGGACGCCATGACCAAGCTCGATACTCTCGAGGACTTCGTGCATGACGAAATTCTGTGAGACCCAACCATCGCCATCTCGGAGACGACGGTAGGTGAGAAGTTCCGCTTGTGCGGCGGCCCAAAGATCTCGAAGCTCAGGGCTACCTTTGAAATAGTTGGTGTTGCCGCATTGGCAGCTCCGTGGGATTTCTTCGTCGACGCTGCTATCATTCTCGTCGAGATCCATCGCATCGTCGACTGGATCAGTGACCAATACATCATCGGGATATGTCAGGAATCGATCAAAGTCAACCGTGTGAGGCGTGTCGTGCATCGTATTTTCCTGAGATGATGAATCGGGTTGCCAGGCCTTTCGGGAAAATTTGAGCACATGGCAGAAGAGAGACCAACCGGTTCGGAGCGCAGGAGGCCAATTCTGGGCCAAGTTTTGTGGAATCCGTTCTGCAAGTTGAATGGGGTCAAGGGTCTCGTGTGCGCAGTCCATGCTTTGGTCTTTTCCGAAAAGAGCTGGTGCAGACAAGTGGGCGGTCAATAGTGGATTTGCTCCCTTCCCCAGCAAGCAAAGCAAGCAAGCGATCACGCCAAATCGATCTTCCTCAGAACAACCTCGTTGCGCCAGTTGGAATGCGACCATAACCATTGTATGGAGTGGCAATAGCTTCAGCTCGAGGCTGCAGTGCTGGCACCTTTTCTTGAACAGTCCGCTGGGCAAGTTGATGTCTGGACACCATTCTGCACCAAAGAGCTGGTCGAGGCAGTGGCATATGGTCTGAGCAGAAGTATGACAGAACTTGTGCTTCCAATCAAATGGAATTCTGGACTCTCCTCGTGAAAGCAGGGCGCGTATTTCATCCGAGTCAGCATCCCATCTTCCACAGATGTCGACTTCCTCACCAGCAAAACGTCTTTCCCGTTTCAGGCTATCGTCAATATCACCTGGTGCACAGCTGGTGTGTGCTTTGATGATGGCTATCATGAGATTGTCGAGGACCGTGTGGCCGCGATCATTTTCGTAGAGATCTTTCAGAGAGAATGTACGGGGGCGGCTGACCAATTCAGAAAGCACATTGCAGCAAGGATTGGAACCGCACAGGTATGTTGTAGCCAGATGGAACGGATAGAGACCGTCGACTTTCGTTCCGCGTCGTCTGATCTTTCCCGCCACAGAATATAGGAGGTCAGTATTGCGGCCCATAATGCTGAATGCGAGGGCCTCCTCCAGAAAATCATCTCGGGATCTCTTTGCGTTTTGAAGCAGCCGAGGGACTGGGATGGGCAGATGATCAGCATGAATGTTGCTGAAAATATTGTTCTCCAGTCCATTTCGAAGTCTGTCGACGAAATCGGGCTTCATCCAGGACCTGGGACAGTCTCTCCACTTCTCTGACCCATCGTCGACATCGTCCAAAGGGGGGCTGGCAATACCTTCGTAATACATGTGTGGAACGTGGACACCCCAGTGGCAAAGAATGGTAGGCGTCGTGCCATCCACGAGCCGGGAGCTGGTCGGAACATGGGTTCTTTCGGTGGCAGGACTGGCTTCGATCATGGCCGGGGTTGCTGGCGTCGATATCGAGAGCTTTTCCATGTGCTTCTCAAGGTCCAGGAGATCAGCTGTCCAATTTCGCGGACCCTTTCCCCAATGCTTGGCTGTCTTGTATGCGAAGAGCCAAAACTGATATAACCAGGTCGACATGACGCTATGGGCCATTAGCAATCGGTGTCGGCCGTACCAGCCATGAACGTACGCTCTTTCCTGTTTCCCCATGGACCTGACCAGTTCTTCGTGCTTGCCTTCCATGAATAAGTAGGCTCTTTCCAAGGCCGTCTTGTTTCGCAATGCCTTGGAAAGTCCCGACGGGGAATCGGCTTGGGAACTGGAAGCAGCATAAGCCCCGGGAGTCGCGACAACCACATCACTGGCCGGCGATGCAGCGATGGGGTATGGAGAGATATGATCGAGGACACCGGGATGTGAAAATCTCAAAGCACCATACGGCATATTCCATTTGATAAAGCTAGACCTTGTCAGCGTGGACGTTCCAGACAATAGAATCTGAAATGGGATTTACTCACATCCCATTAGCAATCTTGAGGACAGGTCCCTCACGCGCATAGAGGCTGGCCTGGGCCGTTCGGCCTAGCGACGTGTTGACCTGGGTCTTGGCCAGTCTCGCAAGTCTCTTCTTATTGACTTCTCTCCCCTTGTATTCGAGAATCGTCGGCTTGCCCATGGCGGTCCTCTCTTCGATGATGCGAAACATCTTGGTCTTGGTGGAGGTCGGAATGTTTTTCTTAAGCCCCCATAGCCTGATATGATATTTGTACTGGTGCACACTGTTATGAAGGACCCTGTTTAGCTCTTATATAACTTGGGGATAGCAAAGGAAAGAGTAAGGTTTTCTGACGACCTGACCTTGCATCAAAGCCATATTGTTTGCGCACAACGTCCATGACTTCCTCGAGTTTGCGGTTTTCGTCGACATACAGCCGTGAGACGATGGCCTTCAAGGGTTTCCATTTCTCCGGTAGAGAAAAGTTGGGCATGAAACTATAAGGACGGGCAAAGGAGTTCTGGTCCATTGCTGGAAAAGGCAATGCTAGTCTCAGAAAAATAGTAGAGAACGTAGAGAAGACAAAGGAAGGAGACGGGTGGGATGGAAAGGCCTTTTATAACAAGGCTGTGCAAGATTGGGAATTGTTGGAGGGGGCCTACCATCCCAAATATCCTGAATGCCACTTACGTTGTGACGAGTAAATACCACCACAATTGAGGCTCGGTCTGAATAGCGGACAGGGTATAGTACGAACAAAGGATGACTCTCCAATCAGAGCCATTAGGGAGATTGGACGCCTACAGTATGCTCTGGCTGGTCAGCCCTGGCTGCGCCACCACTGTAACAAGTAGTCCAACCACACACATCGTGCCGCCAAGATAGCTAAAGTCAGACACTAATGCTGTCGGACATCCGATGTCGACTTTGACGACTTTTTTTCTTGATCTTGGTCGAGCCCACGGAGACAAAAGATGACTGACCAATGCCCACAGACGAAATGGGGATTCGTATGCTCGCAAAGGCAATTCATGCTTGAAGGTGGCGATACAACTTCTTCGTTGATTCGCTTCATTCCGTGCCTTGCATTGATCGAGTCGCTGGATTACGAAAACGATGCCGCTGTCTCACGCCGCCACTGCCCTTCAGATTTCCTCTCCATTCAGGGCGTCTTTCCTGCTTGTTGCCTACCGCCTGTCCCTACCTCCGGATGGGACGGGCACCGTCCATTATGACAGTGTCCAAGAGCCCTGGTCACTGGGGCACGGTGCTGCCCATATTCACACACATATATAAAGTCATCGATCGCTAAGGCACGGGTCGCTCTCTCTTTTTTCTTCTTGTCAAGCTAGTCCACCATACTGGCAACCAAGCCTTTCGTTAACATGGATGAGATGCTGTCAAAGTCAAGAAAGATCTCAACATCCGAGTCCGTCCACGCTGCTATTTGTTCAATCCCACGCTGCTAATGGTTTCTAGGTTGCACCCAAATGGCCTTTGCCGTTCACGACGCCGTTGGGCTGAGAGCGGCGAACCCACTGCCAAAACCACGGGAGATTTCCGACGGAACTCACAACCCGGAACATCTCGTGCGACGTCTCCTCCTCGCGGGGATGGACATCTTGTCGGGGGACTGAACCATCAGTGTGCAACAACGAATGGACGGCCTTCAACTATAATTCCTTCGTCCCTCATGTGCCATCCGGCAGACCCCCTCAGTCACTTAGATCCCCCTTCCACGCCATTAGATGCTTTGTCGACGGCGTCCAGTTATTCGCGAACCGAAACTCTACAAGGAATCGGTGGTTGGATGTCGAATATGACCAACGAGGAAGCAAGAAGCTCTTCGCACACCACGGCCGATGCCATTCTCTCATCCTATCCTCCTCGTGGGTCAGTTGCCCAAACCAACATGACAGGACACGGCCCTTCCGTCCATGATACCATTTCATCCCACATCAGAGACCAAGCTCCATTCGCTCCTTTCTGCCATCCGGATACTGGCCGTTTGTGTACTGGAGCTCACAGTCATGGCCCTCAACGTCAGACACCAGAGCAGACAATAAGATTGACGAGACATGTGAAGCGAGATTTGGATTCTGAGAACGATGGCTTCTGAAATGTGTTGGTCATAAGAATTAGATCCAGTTCACTCCTACCTTCATCCTATAGACAATGCTGACCAACGTCTACAACCAGCTGTGAGCACATGATGCGAGACTCGCCCACGATTCCTGTGAGTTAGGCATGTCGGGCAAAGCGCCACCCTGTTCCGTCTGCCGTGACCTACCACCTCTGAATAAAGAAAGAGTTTCCCCACCGCTTTCGCCACCCCCTTTTCGTCTCTCCTTTCCTCACCGACTGAACTCCAAGGCCTTCCCTCTCCGCGGACGGCGGGCCTATCAATGTCCGGCCCTCGACGATCCCTCCATCGCACTCGCAGTCGAGCCCCAACTCATTCGCTGAGCCCACCCTTCTCCTCTTGAACAAACTATAAAAATATGAAAACACCTCTAAACCGCATACGCGCAGGGCGGCACGGGTTACCACACTCATCATCACCGCTACCAGCCTGCTGATGCCCATTCGGGTCCGTTCAATCACAGTGAATGTCAAAGGTGGAACCTTAGCTATTTTATGCAGCTAGAACCCCTGCCCCTACGTGTACTTAAGGGGCCCTCCTCCTCTATAGACTGAATCTTCACACGAGTTCCTTCCATCTCCTCTTTTCGGTCTTGACAGTGAAGGATAGTCACGTGATGAGTCTGCCTTGTCCTGATCAAGGCTCCACTCCTAAACGGTATCTGGGGATCCAAGTTGGAGGATATGCAATATATGTCTATCAGATGCGGCCCGCAATGAGCAAATTAACATAGGATCGACTGTATCCATATGAGAGGCGTAAGACAGCACTGTACAAGGCTGGTCCCAGGTATCGAGCGCGGCTCAGCCAGGCTCTCCAGACACGGTGTCCCCGTCAGGCTTTCCAGACCACTCCCTCCCACCTTCCCGTGTCGACGGGCTTAGAGACGTCGACCACCTCCGACTCCTTTCTTCTGAGACCATCTTCCCAACTCTCGACGAGAGAGCGGATGGCCGCTTCGGCCACCATGACTCCCCTCCTCACATCCTCTAACCCAGTCCAACCTGGGACGTGCAAAAAGGCAACCTTTCCCACTCTCTCCATTGCCTTTCGTTTCTGCGAATCCTCATTCTGGGTCTGCGAATCCTCATTCTCGGCCTGCTCGGCGTCGACCCACCTCCGACTCAGACTCTCCATCAAGGCGAATTCGCAGAGAAAGCGGCCCGCATCGCGACTCAACCTGACCTGACCTCTTTTCTTATTCTCCTCTCCAGAAAACCCACCTTCCTCCATGCCTCTCTTCACGGCTTTCTCCCACCGAGTCAACACGTCATCCTCGTCCCAGCCGACTCGCAACATCGCGGGCACCCCCTCGTTTTTCCATTGCTGCTCTCCCTCTTTCCAGCCGTCATGCTCGTCCACGTCTTTGATCCGATACCCGTCCCGGTGGCCGCGCGTCTCGAGAGAATAATGATCCCGACCGCCGGCCACGCCGATGTGCAGGATGAAATCCGGATCATGGTGGGATATGAGGTCCGGCACGAGCGTCGCTACCGTGGCATACGACACACGGACCGGTGCCGGGTGGACGATGAGTCTTATGCTGTAAGGGTGTTCCTGAGGGGACGTCGGTGAACGTGCGGCTCCCGCAGCCGGCGCAGGTGCCTCTTTGTCTTTGGAATCGCCCACAGGATACAGCACGTCCGGAAGGGCCGATGCAATCAGCCACGACGGATTGATGATGAACGACTTAAAGAGCTGCAGTCACACCGGTTTGATCAGTATCGAGAATGGTAGCTACGTACGATGCCGCAAACCGCATTCCTTCGGTATCCATTCATGGCCACGGTCGCAACGCACTTTCTCCTCGGGGCGCAGGATGAAAACCGAGGACGGGCGGACATCGTGAAAGAAAAGGACAACTGCTCAACCTACACCAAAGCCCGTCACAAGCACTTTGATCTCCTTGGCCGGGGGGGTCTCGTGCCCTTCGCCATGTACCTGCACGGGCGGCTCTAGCGCCAGCGGAGGCGTCGGCGGCCCTGCGTCGCCCATTGTTGAATGACGATTAGGGAAGAGAATGGGATCAGACGAAAGCGCGAGTAAGTACGAGCACAGGTTGGTGTCAGCAGCGCATCATGATCGCAGCGATAATGCCGCAGGGATTTTGTTGCCACTAATGTGGACGGTGGCAACACGAGATGATATCAGGTCAGAGGCAAATGAGAGGAGTGGCGGGGTGGATGACCCCGAACACATGCTCAGCACAACTGATTAGTTAGAGATCCGAGTCGGGTAGCCGGTTTTGTCCATGCCGCCTAAGAGCACGGATCATACAGCAACAGATGATAAGAAATATGATACCAATATCGATGACTATAATAGTTCGTCCTCTCTTCTACATACGCGTATGACGAAAGTATGTTGCATACACTTGTCATAGTGTGAAAGGGCCTCGGAGTTTGTCTACCTCAAAAGGGCAGGAGGCAGTGAGTTTGCGGTCGGACCCTGGAAGACAACCAGAAGGGCCGTCTCCTGTGATGCGTCTTCAGTTTGATCCTACCACTCGATGTCATCTCCAAGATACACTTTAAGAACTGGGGAAAATCCCTGCCCCTGCTAGCGCTCTGTCGCAGCCCGAAAGCGGATTGTGGACGAGGTTGAGGAAGACTGCCCACGGTTTGTCGGTTATTGTCTGAATCTTATCCCCCGCCTGCGATGCACTCCATATCCATGACCGAGCAGCGGAAATCGCATGGATACTATACAAGTATAAGAGGCTGAAAGTACCGAGTGTTGGCAAGGGAATCCTGTGGATCTTATCTGGGTGTCAGGCCAGTGGAGATATTCTCCAGCAAAAGCCAGCATGAAGATGTCCGACTGCGCCTGCGACCAAGTCAACCTTGTTATGATCTCTGGACCATCAATCAGACCATGTGCTGCCATGTTCAGTTTATACCATTTGCGATCGGCATCAACATGAAGACGCCTGATGATTCGGAGCCGGAGGCAACGTTACAATTAGGAATATGGGCGGTACAATTCAACCGCCTAGAATACCGTCTTGCTCACACTTCCTCTCTTGTATGCGTCAGGCGCGGGTGGTTTCTATGCTTTGCTTGCCATCGCCTGGACATATTCCATGTTCCTTCTCAACATGTCTTGTTTGTTAGGTTGTCATATTTTGGCAGGAACTGCTTCGGACCTTTTCACTGGAGATACGAAATCTGTGGTGGTTGTTACCACTGCTCATTGCTCTTCGCTGCCTTGGCGGAAGAATGACTGAACTCAAAGTGCTTCGCCTGAATCAGCGGTGATTGCAACCACATTCAGTCCACGCACGGTCCCGACAGTCACCGCCGGGCTTTGGAGATATAAATCAATCTCTCTTTGTGCATGTATCACTTCCATGTACCCACCACAGCTCACAGATTCAGCTCACTTGGCCGATTGGGGCCTGGCCTGCGCACACCAGTTGTTCCAGTCGCTGAAGAACGAGGCAGGGACGCGACAGGACTTGTCCGTCAATTGCCTCGTCCTTGTGTCGGAGTAGATTTGAATCGGGATCCTCACATCGACGCCACCTTTGATCAACGTCTTGACCAGCAGCAGACTCGCGTGGCTGCACGCCGCAGAGTGTGCATGCGAGCTCTCAAGACAGGCTTCGGTGTGCACGCCCTTCAGGATGTCCACGGTGACCTGCGGCGTACCTTGTGCCGGGTCGATGGTCGGGACGTTCTGGCCTTTGCATCGTGAAGCGTATTCTCGGACAATGTGACAGGCCCGATCGGCCAGCTGTTTCGTCTGCGTCGTCCGCGCCGTCGTCAGGAGCGGAAGGAGCAATGAGAGCGCGAGCGGATTGAGGGGTTGATGCTTGAAATACACCTCGATCAGATCGAGGACGCGGTTCTTAAAGTTGACGATCGTTTCCTTGGCCTCCTTGCGCTCCTTTTTCTTGTTGATCGCCTGCCTTCTGGCGCGAAAGACCTCGGTGAGTTTCTCATCCAGCGCCAGCATCTCATCGTCGTCCATGTCTGCGTCCGACGAACCGGATGTATCTTCTGCTTGGAGATCGTCTGGGCCCAGGCGCGTGCCGAGGGCGGAAGCAAGCGCCGCATCAAACGCTGCGAGTTCTGCATCGTCGGCATCCGCTTCCTCTGCCGGTGACCCATCTCCCGACTCGGATTCTGAGTCTGCACCGCCATCTTCACTGACGTCGCTGTTGTTGCTGCTGCTGCTGCTGCTGCCCGCTGCGGATTCGACCACCTCGACGTCAGAATCCATCTCTTCGACATCAGAATCAGTGTCATCTGAACCAATCCCCTCCATGTCAACGTCGTCTGCGCGAAACATTTCTTCCTGGCCGTGAGCGTTTTCTTTCGTGGCCAGAACACGCGCCAGGGATTGCAGACCCTCGGCGGTCATCTGAGGGGCAAAGGCCTCGAAAAGCTGCACAGTAATGCGGCGCATGAACTTGGAAGGCCTTGACGCGAAACTGAGCAGAATTTCCACCAGAGCATCGCCGCCCTCCTCTTCCCCGTCCTTTGACTCCGTGTCGCGGCGCTCCTTCAATCGATCATGATACACCAGAATGTCCTGAAGGATTTCGACCGCTTCGCCGTCGCCGTTGTAGACCTGGAAAAGCACGAGGCTGTACAACAGAGCCAGGCCTTCATCAAAACTTGGCCGCTCGTTTTCCGCTGACCGGGCGCGGCGTATTGTCGGACCTGAGGCTGACGCATCTTGGTGGATTTGTCTGTCTGTGGGCAATGGTGATCCACCGTCATGCCCAGCAGTTGATTCCTCACGTCCATGGGAATTGTTGCCGATGTCGCCGTTGAACTGAACACGGCGAGGTTCGGTTGCGGGGATTTTCTTCAATCTTCTCCATCCCTTGCGCACAATTTTCTCGACATTGCGATCAAATTGCAACGTCGGAGGGACACCCTTCCTTTCCAAGACGTCGATTGTCATCACCGCCTCTCTGAGGAGTCGCCTTCCGACGACGCCAGCCTTCAACCCTTGCTCAAAGCAGGTCGCAAGTCGCTCTTTCATGGCTTCCTTGGTCTGTGGGGGGAATGCTGCGACGGAGCTGTCCGGCAAGAGATCAAAGTAGACTTGGGCCATCCACGATCTGAGCATCTGCAGAGATACCTGGTCGTTGAAACCAGTCTCGTGAGGGCGACAGCATGCGGAAAATAGTTTTCCTTGAAGAGTGACGACTCGCTTCTGACGTCTCATGACGTCGTCGGCATCTGACGTCCCCGGGGACACCAAGAGCTCCCACAAAGCGTCGGCCATGGCGGACTGCACGGCGTCATCAGGGACGTGGAGCAAAGTCTGGATCGTTTTGGACTTTGTGATTTGGTCAAAATCGGCGCATTCCACGGAGAGCAAGAGAGACTTGAGGCAAGTTTTGGCCAATACCGCATCCGCGCCTTCTCCGTCGGAGCCGGCCACACCCTCGACGCGTTGAGAGAGCAGCTGGGAGACTTTGAGCGCACTTCTTTGCAAATATCTTTGCTCACTTTTCAACGAACCCGCCAGACAACGCAGAGCATTGGGGGTAAAGATGAATTTCAGCAACTCTCGCGGTGCCGTCTCCAATACTCGGTTCCAGAGAAGAAACCCCCACTGCTTGCGTTCCGTGCTGCTCGACGCGGAGAAAAGGCCCTCTAAGCATCGTCAGCATGGTGTCCCCATATCGTGGTCGATCTTACCATCCACCACCACATTCCAAAACACCTCAAAGGACAATCTCTTGGACGCTGCCTTGCCGTCGGCACCGGCGCGTCCATCACCGCTTTTGCCCCCGTCCATATACAACTCGGCCAGAACAACGTCCCAGGAGAAATGGAGGCTTGCGAACCACATCGCCGACCCCTGAGCCCCAAAGCCATCCTGGGCTTGCTTCGGCTGAGCCCGTGCATCTTTGAGAATGTCTGCGAGCGTTCCAACGTCCTTCTTCGCCAGAGGGTCGCCGTGTTTCCAGATGTGTTTGGGCAGTTTCGCATGCGGAAAGGCTTTGGTGGTGGCAAGCCATATGGCCACGCCTTCCGGAGTTCGAATCAGTTGGTGCGAAGCCAGCTTTTCCACCATGTCAATCGCAAAGTCCTCAAACAGGAGATCCGTCGAAGACGACACGACACAGGTGTACAACACCCAGCCACATTCTTGCCTGAGCCATGGCTTTTTCAGGGCGATGCCACAGATAATGTCCAGCAGACGCTTCCATTGGACCAGATCCCGCGCCTGGAAGAGAAGGCGTGATTTGACAATGGCCTCGGCACCGAAGAGCCTGCCGAAATAGTGGTCGCGTTCATCCTGGCCCGAAGTGTGGCCCTCCGGGACTGTCTGGGACTCGAGGATGTCAAGAATGCGGCCGTCCTGCGCAGCGCCTGGGCGAGCAACCGGCAAATGAGAAAGTAATTCTGTCAACGCGACAGAGAATCCGAGACGGGCAGATTTGCGGCTACTGCAAAGACCTCGAAAGAGGCGGGTCAGGGTGGCCTTTATTTGGTCGTCGTCAATTGCCACGCCTGGCTTGAATATCTTGGAGAGCAGTGAATGAGCGGCGGCAAGTCGCCGGTCTTCCTGATCATCGGCCAGCTCATCGTAGATGTTGACCAGCTCGACATCCACTTCATTGACCTCCCTCTTGCGTTTCTTGGACATTTTGACGACCCTGCCTGGCCCTGGTGGCCGCACTGGACGGTCCAGCCTTGACCAAAAATTATCCTCAAAAGGCTTGGCGGCTAAACTCGTCCCGGTAAACGCGGGGTGCATTGTGCCAGTGCTGTTACTTTGAAGGCGTCAGTGGAACCACGGCAGGAAAGTTCCAAACATCACCTGCCACACGCCTGCGCAACGAAGAACAAAAACATCTCGTCCTGACAGTAGACTGATTCAGAGATTTAGACAACCTCGCACCCTCCAGGGACAATCTTCCGGTCCCAGACACGACCCATTTTATCTGCTCTCCCTCGGCCCCCTCTCAGCCGCCGCACACCTCGCCAGCCCGCCGCAACGATGCAAGCCTTGCCTGAACCTCGTCAACAGACCTTCGAGGAGATCTACGGTGCACCGGAGAACTTCCTCGAGATCGAGGTATGCCATGCGCCCTCAACCTGATCACCGGGCCTGAAAGATCACACGACTGACGGCCGCCTCCTCTGGCTGTGTTGAAAACAGGTCAAGAACCCTCAAACTCACGGCTCATCGCCACGAAATATGTACACTTCGTACGAGATTCACACCCGCACCAACATTCCAGCCTTTAAGCTGCGCCAGTCGGTGGTCCGCCGGCGCTACTCCGACTTTGAGTACTTCCGCGACATCCTCGAGCGTGAATCCGCCCGCGTCACCATTCCCCCGTTACCCGGCAAGGTGTTCACCAACCGGTTCAGCGACGACGTGATTGAGCACAGAAGAGAAGGGCTGCAACGCTTCCTGCAAATCGTCGTCGGCCATCCGCTGCTGCAAACGGGAAGCAAAGTCTTGGGCGCATTCATCCAGGGTCAGTTTGTTCCCTTCCGTCGTTTTCTGCTCATCGACCCCGGCCGCCGCTGAGCTGATGAGCGAGAGGCTGACGGTTCCCTAGACCCGAATTGGGACCGCAATGCTTGGTGAGAGGGCGTCGGAGACGACGAGCGATGAAGTGATGCAGGCACTGGTGGTTCTTTCTCCCGTGTATTGATCCTTGTGACATCGATTCAGCGACATGGACGGCGTCCTACGAGCTTGGTGCCCGACTGAAAGAAAGGAGGATTTGAATGTGAAATATAAGAAAAGCATATGTGCACTCATTATGCTCCAAACCCGAGCCTGGACGAGACGTCCCCGGGCTATGGGGCATTGGCCATTGGCTATCAGGCGTCGGGCATTGGGCATCTGTTGCTCAAGCCCATTAATTCCTCGCTGCAGTATGCATCCACGATCCCATTGACCAAGACAAACTCGTTGCTGGCAATCATTTTGGATACTTTTATTCCCGTCTTCCGTTCCCGGTTCCGTTCCATTACCATGGTCAAAGACCAATTTCATCCCATTCGTGTAAGGGAGGAAGCCTGTTGTCCTCCCAGTTCATGTCATCGTCATCAAGCGTGAAACTCGGCAACGTCACCCCGGCCTGTTCTTTTTCTCTTTCTCTGTCGACGTCTGGCGGCCTCAGCGGGACCGCCGGCGTGGATGGTGTCGGTTTATGGGCGCTTCCACTCATTCCGTTTGTCAGCGCGTGCCGACCGGCAGCGGCAGAGGCGGTCGCGGCGGCACTCAGTCTCTCGGCCTTCCTCAGCTCGGATTTCAGCGGAGCTGTTTCCGCGTGTTTGTAGCCATCTGGAAACTTGTTGCGAATGCGGTCGCGGAGATCGGTGGCACGGCGATGTGTCAAGTCGAGATCGGGATCGTCATGGATGGTCGTCCATTGGAATCCGTGCCTGGCCACCCCCCTGAGGAGTGCGTCGTCTTCGACGGCCGTCCAGGCGCGACGCTTGCGGCGCTGTTTCGGCGCAGCGGGCTGGTTCACGAGCGGTGAGCCGGTTGTCGAATCTGTCTGAACCGGGAGGGGGGGTTCGGCGGCTGGTGATGTCGCATCATCGGCGGCCGTGTGCGTGTCATCCGGTTTCAGACGTGCGGGTAAGCGAGACTCGCCATCTTGAGAGTCTCCTTTCAAGTTGAACTCGTCCTTGGAACACACTCGGTATCGGTCTTTGAGGTCGACAGAGCTTCTGCCGCTGAAGTTGAAGGCCGGGTCGTCGAGGATCTGCTTCCATTTGCCCACTCCATACTTGGTGACCCCGGCCAGGAGGTCCTGGGTTTCGCTCTCAGTCCACATTCTCCGTGCTCTGCGTGCTTTGTTTTCCCTCTCTGCGGTGGAAGCGGGAATCGGTTCCGCCGTGGCGAATGGCGCGTCCGGTGAAGGTCCAGCTAAGATATCGACCAACTGTTTAGTCGCGAGGCTTTCTTGCTCCGCCGAGGTCGCCAGAGAGCCGGGCGTCGAAGCGGTGGTGGCGACGCCGTGGTCCGACTGTGTCAAGATGTCTTTGACATGGATTTTAGATGTCGTCGTGCGCAAGATGCCCGGCCGGGAATCCAAGTCTATCGACGGGAGCAGCGCGGCCGAAGGCGGCGGTTCGTGGAGACCCGTCACCATGGCGGGCAGCAACGGTGCCGGTCTCCTCGACTGTCTCTCATCTTTCTGCGCCGGCCGCGGAAGGTGTCGGATTGGATTGTGCGCGGCGGCAATGTGGTCGGAGTCTCCATCGAGTCGCAACCGTTTTTGTGCATGGACCTGCTCCAACGGCGTGGGCGCCTGGATCGGCGATTTCTCGACCACGGCCAGACTGATGAAAGAAGGCAATTGTGTGGGGATGATATCTGATCCATCGCTTCCTTCCACGAGCTCGTTGATGGCGAGATGTGGTTTCTTCGCCTCACGGGCCAGTAACACGTCGCTCGGCGTGATGGCCGGAGCCCGCCTCTTCTCGACAATATCCTCGGGGTGAGCAGCAGTTTTGGAGCCTCGCGAAGGGTTGATGATATTTCCCGCGACGGGCTCCAGAGGCAACGGGACGTTGGCATGTCGTACCGGGGCCGGATTGCGGAGAGGAGCAATGTGGAAATCCGTCAAGGCCGGCAAGTCTGTAATTTGAAACTGCGGGTCGTCAAGGAGGCCAGGTAAAGGCTCGGTGATCCCATTCATACTGATGCATTGCCGATCAGCTGCTGCCCGACGGTTTGGAAAAGAAACCGGATACGGGCGGGTGGGGTCCGTCTATCTCGAGGAAAGGCATCAATATTGTCAAAGCAGAATCCTGATATTCCTCGGCTCACGCTGGCGGTGTCATGCATATAAAGGACCGGGGTAATGCATATCCGGCGCGGCACTTGGTCTGCTTACTCCCGCACTGTGCAAAGCTTGACTTCTTTGCCGCAGTTTGTGCTATTGCCAGACCTTTAAACGATTGAAGTCTACACAATTTTTTGTCAGATGGATTGTAGTATGCATTCTGATCGTGAGTCGTTGGAAAGTATGTAGGATGGATCTAATATGCATTCTGTTCATTGATCGCGAGTCGCTGGAAAGTATGCCATGATGGCGAGCCTGCTTCGTACTATCCATCGATGTTTGCGGGGCAGATCTTGGTGAAAGGACGTCCGGTCCTCTGCGACTCTCTGATAGTCATCGGATTGTCGGTACGATCGGCACAGCATGAAGACAGCGAAATTGGCTGCTGAGTTCCATCGCATTGGAACCCCATTACTGCTGTAGTTCTTCGTCTGTTTGTCTTCCTTCCCCTTCCCAAGTATGTCATGGCATTCGCCCACGACCAGTTATGTCTTCTCGTTTTCTAGTGAAATGCAGCCGGCCAATCACGAGTTTTGATACTGCACATAAGACGGCTGACCGTGGTCAAGCTATGATTTGCACGTAGATCGTCAGTCCCGGAACGTCCCAGAATCTGTTCATGTCGTGAGTCGGGATCGAGGGATCATAGACAACTTATTGTCATCAGGTCGGCAATAAATAGGAACCAATTCCTTGAATCTGCTCAGAGCGGTATAGTTCACGTGACTGCATTCAGGATACAAATTCGTCAGTCCTCGACAGGAACAAAAGCCAGGTCCTGACTGGCTGGCCAGCCGGGAATATGACCTGGTTCAGTGCTGTGCTGCTGCGACCACAGGGGTCGTTTTGGGCTGGAGATGGGAGAGGGTCAGGTCCACCAAAGTGACTTACGCGGCTTCCTACAAGCTCAGCGTCCCGCAAGTCCATGCATGGAGCACCCCAAGGCTTGCAGCCGCTCATAGACCGAGTCTCGTGCTCGGTACCCATATTCGCTGTTGCTGCGACATTTGGTTGGCGGGCGCCATTGTTTCAGAACGCCCACAGACGGGGATTTGGCTCTTGCGGAGGCCTGAGCTGAGCCGTGACCAGCCCAGTTGGCGGCACTCGCAACGGCCGATGCCTGCTTCACACACCCACCGAACATCGCGAATGAAGCCAGCATCTCGTGTGGGACATCATATGCGGTGCAGCCAGGACGGACGTAGAGTGTCTCAAGATGGAAGAAGCAGGTCGGTGAGGGAGGGATGGGAGAGGAGTACTGTAGGAGGCGTCTTCCCAGGCCAGTCCCTGCTCTTCACTCACGGGCAGCCCACCCCAGCTCGCGGCTTGGCAGGCACCACGACTGCGTGGGCTCCTTCAACCGCAAACCGCCCCTAATTGAATTCTCCCTCACCACGACCTCTAATGACCGGCCCTGGTGTGCTTGTCACTCTTGTTTCCATTCTCTGTGTTAGTATATTCTGCTGATCCAAGCTTCAACGATATGTCCACCACCGACTCCTAAAGTAATTGCCCCTCGACCCCTCCGAGAAGCGGTCCTCTTGTCGATGTCCCCCCCGGCGGTCAGTTGCTCAGGTCAATTGACACCGTCTCGCACGCTTCGTGCCTCGCGAATCTCTCTCAGACGACTCGTTGAATCAGTCATATTTCGAGCCTTTTTTGCTTCCAAACGAGACGACCCTGCACATTCCGTAATAGCGATCGTCGGTATTCACGACCCCGAAATTTCCACGCTTTCAGCTCTTCACGGTCCCTCCGGCCACTGCTCGGCCGTGGTTCCCACCACAGGATATCTGCGTTCATTCCACACCTTCGCTCAAAAGTCCTCGATCTTGTGACGACTTCACGTACTCCTTGGCCGGAAGTGTACTCGGTCACGTCCGAGCGTGTCCCAGCCAGAACATCATGGTGCCAGCATCTCGAGCTGATGGACCCCTGAACGTCAATTTGTCTGGGATATCTCCGATCATGGATCCATCCGCGACCTCCTCCTCCACCAAGTCGCCATTTACTGGCTCCAAGACTGCCGCTGGGCTCTCAAGCTTGCCCAGTGCAAGGGTTGGGGCTGGTTCTCCCCTTCATGAGCAAACATCATCGCGCCTATTTCCAAAGCGTACAAGAGAACTACAATCGGGCACCAGCTTGTCACCGAATATTTGGGGTCCGCCGACCAGCGGCACCTCAACGCCTCTGTTTGAAATTCCCGAGTCTCCGTCTCAGGATGGGTTTCCTGATCTTGTTCCCTTGACCGAGGCGAGCATCAACAGTCCTGGTGGCCGGAGAGGCCGAGCAGGAACGTTGCCCTCGAGAATCTCGCCCGTTGGTACCATCAATGGAGTCAACATCTTGACATCCAAGACCTCGCGCCCCACTCCGTCGACGAGTCCCTTCCGACCGGGGTCGACGTCGGCGGCGGAGAATGCATTTTATGCCACCGCTCCCAGTTCGAGTAGCGCGGCGCTCTTGTCGAGGCTGCGCGCCGGCAGCGTGCCACAAAGATCTGGCCTCCTCGGCTCGGGCAGTCTGTTCAACCAAGCCGCCTTTAGCGCGGGATGGAGTAGTCGGGGTCGTGCGGCGACGTTGACGAGCATCAATTCGGCGGATGACCCGACTTCGCCACAGCAACCCGGTTTCTCCAAAGATGGCATGACCGATTCGGGCGTGCGCACGCTCGATTATCTGGGTCTCGCGGAAACGCCGCAGCAGTCCAGAGGTGATTCTCTGCGCACGTCGGCGGCGGATGACACGGTCTCCCGAGCCGTACAGGAGTCCAGCTTGTCTGAGGTGCTCGCGAACTTCGGCCTTCGAAACTCCAACCGGTTTCGATCTTTCTCGGTCAACACGCAGCCCAAATATGGCGTTGACGGACAGGACGTGGCCGGCTCCGGCTTCACTCTCTTTCCCAGTGGCACCTTGACTCCTTCGGCGGCGGCGGCGTTGGAAGCCGAATATGAGATGGTCCAGGAGAAGGTCCGCCTTCACAATCAGGCTGTTCAAGCCTTTGCCGTCAATGCCAGCGCCGCGCGACCGCGTGCAAGGACAGCCGGGCTGGTGGAGACTCCGCAAAGAACGTCGCTGCGTAATCTGGTCCAGAAGACGAGCTTTGGCGAATCCAACAACCTGGGCTTTGATCCGCAGGCCGGGGATGGCATCGAGGAGCAGAACCTTGCCGACTCCTTTCAGAATATGGACATGAGTGACAACAACCGTCCTCCGGCGTTTGAAGGATATGACGATGTCGAGACTCAAGTGTCGCGATCACTTTGGATCGGCTCGATTCCAAATTCGACCACCATGTCCTCCTTGGACGCCATTTTCGGCCGCTATGGGCCGATCGAGTCCACCAGAGTGCTGACACACAAGAATTGCGGCTTTGTGAACTTTGAAAGTGTCGACCATGCCGTTCGTGCGCGTCAACTCCTGAACGGAAAGGAGATTTTCCCAGGCGCGGGGCCTGTCAGAATTGGATTTGCGAAAGCTCCTACGGCTTCCATCTCAATGACGCCGGTACAAAGCACCCTTCCACCCTCGCCCTCCCCGAATGGCTTCAAGGACCAGGGCCCTGCCGCGCAAGCCGGCGAGAACGAGAGAAACTCGCGCGAGCATGCGGACCATCCACAGGCCCTGAATGTGCCCGGAACAACACGATTAGCCGAGCTGCAGTCGGACGTGCTCCAAATCGTTGTCGAGTTCGGGGGTCAACAGTCCGACCTCGCTGTCATCTCGTCGAACCTCGGAAACGCGGTGGCGTATCAACAGCTCGAGCAAGAGATCCCTCCCATTCCTGAGCCCAGTCCAACACGGCTGTATGACGCGCCGCGACTGCGGGATATTCGCAAGCGCATCGACAATGGCGCGTGTGGCCTGCAAGAAATCGAACAGATTGCCCTTGATATGCTGCCCGAGATCGCCGAGCTGTCCTCCGACTACCTGGGCAACACGGTGGTACAGAAGTTGTTCGAGTTTTGCTCGGAGCAGACCAAAGAACAAATGCTGTCGTACATCGCTCCGCATTTGGCCGAGATTGGAGTGCACAAGAACGGGACATGGGCCGCGCAGAAAATCATCGACGTGTGCAAGACCGAGACTCAAACCAGGATGATCGTCAATCACTTACGGCCTTACACGGTCCCGCTGTTCCTGGATCAGTATGGAAATTACGTGCTCCAGTGCTGCCTGCGATTTGGACCGCCTTACAATGACTTCGTCTTCGAGACCATGCTCAGCCGAATGTGGGAGATTGCACAGGGCCGGTTTGGCGCCAGAGCCATGCGGGCGTGCTTGGAATCTCATCATGCCACCAAAAATCAACAGCGTGTGCTGGCAGCCGCCATCGCGCTCCACAGCGTTCAACTGGTGACAAATGCGAACGGAGCGTTGTTGTTGACCTGGCTGCTGGACACCTGCACATTCCCTCGCCGACGCTCGGTTCTGGCACCACGACTGGTGCCCCATCTCGTCCAACTCTGCACGCACAAGGTCGCATACCTGACTGTGCTCAAAGTCATCAACCAGCGGAATGAGCCCGAAGCTCGGGACATGATCTTGAAGGCTCTGTTTTTTAGCCCCGGCGACTCTGTTCTGGAGCAAATCTTGTGTGACCAGACATCGGGTGTGACTTTGATCTTCAAGATTCTGACCACGCCGTTTTTGGATGACAGCGCGAGACCAGAGATTGTGCAAAATGTCGCCAACGTGTTGACCAGAATCAAGGCCCAACAAAACCAGGGTTACAAACGGCTCATGGACGAGGTCGGACTATCATCTCGCCCGAATCAAGCATCGGTCCCCCAATTCCCTTCACACGGACACCACCCAGCCTCGACTGATCGATCTCGCCAAATGCCTCAGTCTCACCCTGCCAGCACGGCCCCATCGCAGAATTTTCAACGTCAGTATAATGGGAATTACGTGAATGGCCCCTCTTTCGAGAATGGATTGAGCCCCGTCCGCACCGGCTCGGCTGACTCGTACGGGTTCGCGCCTTACGCGATCAACAGTTTCCAAACCCAGCAGCCTTTTTCTCAACTTCCGTACCAGCAGATCACTCAATCACAGTATCAGAACTACCCAGGCTCGACCCAACGGTCCAATAGTGCATACATGCAACCTCCTTTTGCTGCTGGATATGCAACACCATCGTCTGTGGATGCGTTCCGGACCATGCAAAACCCGTCTTCATCCCCACTGACATTTTCTGCACAGATGAGTCCGGTGATCGGCTCTGGAGGATTCGCTTCTCAAAATTATACTCAAAATATACCTACCAACATGTACACTTTTCCGCAGCAGCAATATTTCTTCTCTCCTCCGGTGCCAACCGTTCCTGCTGCGGGACGTGGTCGCAGGGTAAGTTCTCCCCAGACTACGACGTTCTCGCTGCTGATCGCTTTGCAGAGGTAAATGGATGCTTCGAGCCGGGCCGGCCACGACGTTTTAGAGCCCTGCCGCTCTGCAGGTGGAAGATCCAATGACATGATATCGGTCCGTCATGGACCGCCAAAGCTTAGATTTCCTGCCGAATTCGCGTATGTGGACGACGAGGATGTTGGCAAAATAAAAAGCCTGGCGATGCTTCGAACACTTTTCCTTCGGCGGATACTCGCGCCCGGTTTTGGAGACATGTCTTGTGTGGTGTATGGTTGTGGTGGTGTCGCGGAGGATTTTCGGTCAACATGTTTGGCATGGCATATTCCACTTGAGAGCGCCACTTGAAGATCGAGCTCATGATTCGGCTCAAGGTTGGAATCAGAGCAAGGTTCATTGTTCAGAGACATTGGCATGATAGGATGTACGTATCGGTCTGTGAACTCGCGTTCTCGCCTCATTTTGGGCTGAGAAAATGCCTCAATACGGCCAGCTACGTCTTGGAGACACAATTTGTATTCATCATGACATGACAGGCGTTTTGGAACCTACCTGGACTCTCATTTTCTTCTTCCAGCGCTTGAGTGTAATGACCAGTTGGCCGTTGAGTTTTTGAATCTGACCTGAAGACAAACAGATGAACAGATGGGTGGCTTGACCTTTCTTTGTCATGTCGTGCCCGACAACAAGAAGAGTTCTTCCGAGTTGTTCAGCTTGTTAAGGCGATAATTGATACGATTTGGTCTTGAATTGGTCTCGGTTCTGCTTCAATAGTCTTTTGGATATGACTCTTGCCATTTCTATATTTGTCTTTCATTCTAGATTCTGAATGTTCGATCCTATGCTATGTACACATTGACAAATTCGAGCTTTACCGCTTTGCTCACTTGGCCACCATCATCCATCACCAACTCAAACCAGAAGCGATGGAATCAAGGTCAAATACGACTCTCTACTTCCTGGTTGGTTGGCGGACTCGGAATGATCGACCATCGAGTGTTACCCGGTCGAGAATTCCACTAGTCGAATACTGTGAGGATGGCAGAGACTGCGGCGCCAGCTTGAAAGAAGAGGCGTGTGTTACCCAGGGAGAAGAGGGAGAACCAAGAGAACCAGGAGAACCAGGAGACCAGGAGAAGTAGGAGAAGTAGGAGAACCAGGAGAAGTAGGAGAACCAGGAGAAGTAGGAGAACCAGGAGAAGTAGGAGAACCAGGAGAAGTAGGAGAACCAGGAGAAGTAGGAGAACCAGGAGAAGTAGGAGAACCAGGAGAACCAGGAGAAGTAGGAGAACCAGGAGAAGTAGGAGAACCAGGAGAAGTAGGAGACCAGGGGAAGTAGGAGAACCAGGAGAACCAGGAGAGACAGGAGGTGCAGGAGGTGCAGGAGATGCAGGAGAGACGGGAGAGACAGGAGATGCAGGAGATGCAGAAGATGCAGAAGATGCAGGAGGAGATCTTACAATCCAACTCCGTCGTGGAAGTGCACGACAGGTATGTTTCTCTAATCAGCTGAGAGTGTCGATGTCAAGGACGTCCCTGTCCATGCAGTGGGGAGAATTAGGCAGAGCAACATTGCGTAGAACGTGGTCAAGGATGACCATGAACCCCGACCGTTACCAACATCGATGACCCTCGTCAACACTGACATATAAAGTATTTTGTCGCAGCCAAATTGACATGCATATACGACGTTCCGTGAAGTGGAGTCGGAGTACCCACAGCTTCAAACCGTTCCTACCTTGACACATCATTCAGAGCATATGGTCCCTGCTCGACAAGCATTGCCCGGGTGGGCAGCTGAACAGCATCAGAAAATCGGGTTTGGAATGTCTTCTCATTCGCTCGAGTGGAGACATCAGGACTGCCTCATCTCGAGAATGTCTTAAATGTGACAGGAGAGACCGCAAACCTCGTCGCATGTGGATAGTTTTGTCGCATGGATTTCCCGACGACGGTCCGTCTGATGAGACTTTCGTTTCAAAATATCGACAGTTGCTCTAGTGCTGTTACATGACGATTCCCAAGGTCGCCAGAAGAGAACGAGTGGTCGCGTCAAACTGCATTTTTCGAGTCCACCGAATGTGTCGACGAGGGGCTATGCCACGGGGAGGACAGCCGAGAAGAGGTGTCCCAGGTCAAGGTACATGCTTCCATGGACTGCCTACCTTCAGCGGACAGGATCGAGGGTATTGGAGATCAGAAACAGAGTTTGGTTATCGATGGCCCTACCAGGACCTCTGCCTCGCGAAAACCAACTGACAAGCCGTTTAGATACCGAATCACCCGAATCACCATGGTCATGCAGTTTCGGGTGGCTTGCCACTCGGCAGGCGATCTAGACTGGTGCCATCCCATGATGGGGCTGAGATTGTCTGCATGCTGGCCAAGTTTCAACGCATCGGTGTCATCTGCAAAGGCGGAGGTCAGATGGCCGGTCGAGATCGTATCCACAGGAGCCAGTGTCACTTGGGCTGACGATGGAGCCAAACTAGCGCAGCAAAGGGTGTGGTGGGAGTGTCCATGACGTTGCTTGCACCCGGCCTGAAGTGTCGTTGCATTCGAGGCATTTATCCCCCGTATATTGGCGTGCTTTTATTTGTTACCAACTCATTGGAACCAATCAAACAATGTGTACGACACTCCACATGCACATGTCGGCCACTCCGAAACTTGGTGCGGTGACCTGTCCAGTTCAACTTACTTTTTCCAGTGCCAGAAATTCAGGGCGAGCAGGTAGGCCTGTTGCTCCACGCGCAGGCGGGGTCTGCCATCGACTGGCGACACCTCACGATCCGAACAAGGATCCCCGTCATAATCTGGAGTAACCACAGCTGGGTTGAAGCTGAAGGAACCATGAGTGATGCTGATATTAGAGGAATATTGTGATGAGGCTGTGCTAAGAATGTGGTTGACGCGGGCCGAACCCGCAGATGCTGACTTCATCAACCCTGCACGCCTTTCAGCAGATAGTGTAGTCAGAGGGAAAGCCCAATCACGGCTGACGGAAATAGCCGGCAAGCGACCGTATCTATTTGCCGATACTGGCCAGTGTGATGAGCTCCATGGGGTGGAGGCGCGAACCACGCCACTGTTCGAGGATGGGTGGGCTGGGGCGCCATTTCATGCCACTAACGTCCTTGTGGACAACAAAGTCGTCAGCACAGACCGTTTCTTCAGATGTCCACTTCTCTGCTCGGATCGTTGCTTGCGTCTGTGTCCAACAGGGTGCACGGAATTTCGTGGGAGAACTAGCTACCGTGCTGTCCGGTGGGAGCAAAAGTGGCCCCGCCGCCCATCTTCGATCCAGAGAGTGAGTACTTTTGATGCCGAACGTCGCACTTGCAAGGGCACGCAAGCACATGATTGCTCCTAGATGCATGCTAGTGTCGCACATGGCGTAACACTAGCAAGCAGGTTGACAGTGGGAATGACGAGAAAGCCAACAGGAAGTCGACGGCAGCCGACTTCTGTGGCTTCGGTCTTTCTAGCAAATGTCGTCGCACAGTCGCTCTCCCACGACTTTCCTCTCCACCAGTTCACCACTGGCGCCTCCAGGAACGAGGACATCCGGGGGGGAAGTAGACGCGCTCGTGTCCATCACCAGCAGGGAGCGCGGAGGCGGATCTGTCAGCCTTGAGCACTAAAATCTTGAGCAGCGCCCCATGGGCCAGGGATCACCTTCTAGGCGACGCCTCCTGCGACAATGGGCAGCATCCCGCTCTTCAGTGATCCAGGTCTTGCAAAAAGAAATGACACAACCGACTCCCTGCTTAGAGTCCAATTGCCTGTCAGCTCTGCTGCGCTGAACCTGGTCCTGGAGGCGGTGTCTTGGAGGTTAACTTGAGTAACAGATCCACCCGGCCACCCAGCCGACATGGATATTGGTGTTGATTAAGCGCTTGGACCCATGCCATGTTGGGGTCCGGCGTCAACGTGGCGGTCTCTATCGCTGTCATCCCCAAGCAGCGACGCAAGCCGTTCTAGAGGCCATTGCGTCGTTGGAGGATTCGAGGATTCTGCAAAAGAGCCGGGATGTATGTGCGCCGCGCGAATATAGCGGCTGCCCTATGCCTCGGAGGCGCAAAGACTGCTCAAGGGTTTAGCGACCAAGATCCTAAGTGTGGGCACATACAAGGGTTGCCGCTTCTCGGACAGGAGCAGCTCCTCAATGTGATTGCTCTGCATTAGCATCCTCCATTCATTTGTGAACCATATTGTCGGGTACCAAGCTGGGACCTATATAGGCTCCTGCTGCTTGCTTGCGTGCTTGCGAAATGGATCCCATACGGCTGCCGTCGGCCATTTGCCTCTCTTCTGCCTTTGCTCGTCGTTGATCAAGTCCTTTGAGGGACCATCCATCATCATTCCTGTCCTGTGCTTGTCCCTCTTTGGACGTGATATGGCCAATTGGCACTCGAAGAAGCGCGACCGCAACCGCCGAGGGATTCGTCAATTCGACATCAACATGACCATGGCTCACCGGCCGCACCCCTCTCCAATGGCACGATCGCACCCAACTCCTCATCATCATCATCAGGAGGCAAACCCGATGTCCATCACCTCCATCTTGAATGACATGGGAGGGGAAAATCCGCTTCCGTCGCAACGCAAGGTGCCACAAAGGCTAGAGCCGCTCGCGGAAAGATTCACACGGCCTGTGAGACAACCACGACCGCCGCGGCAGAAATACACCGACGAAGAGGCATACTTCATCTGGTATTATCGTACCGACCTGAGGATGCCGTGGAATAAGGTCGAGGAGGAGTTCCGTCGTCAATGGGGACAACCAAGGCCCAAGGGAGGTCTACAATGCAAGTTTTATCGACTTTTGGAACACTGGAAAGTGGCCAAGGTGAGAGAACAAACACGCCAAAGCCAGAAACTCGGGGAGGATATCATAGCGCAATTTGGTCTTGTGCAAAGGACCAATCTTCGTTTCGATTGGATGCAGCCGGATCATTTCAATCAGCCCCAACTCCCTCAGTTTGCTGACGCCGGCTCATCTTGCCCCGGCTGTGAATTCTGTCATGGTGGAACTTGACGCTCAAGTCTCTTTCAAGGACCATCTCACGGCTCGAGGTCCACGGCATTTCTGGAGGAGACAGCGCACTCGATTTCAGGTGGGGCGTCTGGCATCTCGGGCTTCCATTTCTACCATTGTCAATTTTCTCACAGACTGTCAAAGACAGGTATGGCGAATGCTCACAATGAAAGTCTCAGTCCGAAGGACAACTATGATCCTTATTCACCGTCGTCGTCGTACTCTTCGTCGTCTGAACCATGACGGTATTTGTAAGGATTATACCCGTACTCGTCATCCGAACTCACTTCATCCTCGGGATAATCGTTGGCAGGATTGTCCTCAGCTAAGCATGGTCAGTCACGCTGGACAAGACCGGTCCGATGATGATGATGCCACCTCACTACTCACCATTAGAGTCGTCTTCGTCGTCCCAATCTCCTTCCTCGTCACTCTCGATGTATTTTTGCCACAGCTCTTCGTCTTCCTCCTCGATGACAAGCACGCCAATGTTTGCGTCTGACTTGGCGCTAATTCTTGGATTTTGAGCCTCATCATTGTGGCGCACACGAACGTACGTCTCGTAGACGAATTCATTGTCAAAGTCGACAGGGAGGATTCTGGGAACCTCAGTCGGCTGGGAGAGCCGGTCCGTGTGCTCATGTTCAGCCGGCTGGGGCCGGATGTCTGGATCCAGCTCCATGGCGAGGGCCGCAAGCTCATCCGCCAGCTGGTCGGAATCATGATCCCACGTGCTGGGGTGATCTCTGATGGACTGTCCTTTCTTTTGTGGAGGCCGAGTAGGCTTGACAAAAGTGTTCGTAGTGATTCGCTTGGACAACTCGACATCCTGTGCTTTGGACACATGAGGAGCGGTGGGCGAGATACGATCTCCGCCTTCTGGTTCCACCAACTTGAGCAGCTTATCAACCGGCGGCTGTGTGTGAATTGCGTGACGCTCGTGCTCAAAGGTGGCCGTCTGCCTTTCGACAAAGGTGGCAAGTGGAGGGCGGATGTATGACTTGTGTCTCCGAATCCCGCCAGATCGATCTGGGCTGAGGACAGAAGACAAGTGGCGAGTGAGGTGAAACCGGCGTAGCTGTGGAGAGTGGTGAGATGAAGCCGCTGTGGACGGGGTCGGCTGGCTCTTTTCTCCCATGTCATCTCGCTTCTCGGTCTCGGTCTTTTCCTGCGATTTCTGTGCAGCCTTCCGTGTGGCCAAGTCTTTGAATTCCTCGCCTGGCTGAGTCGCGCGTACAGACGGGATGGCATTCTGCACGGCACTGGGCTTGCTGGTGCTCGTGTCCTTTGCATCAGCGGATGTTGTAAACTTCAGCGACGCGGGTGTAATGGCATCATGGCGCAGTCGTCGAAAGTAAAAGTTGGTAAGCCTCCGCTTATTCTCTGGACCCGTGCCATGTTCAAGGTCTGTCGATGGTCAGTGAAACAATACTTGGGCAAGCGACGAAGGCATCCGCACACAAAGTCTCCACAGGCTCGTCCTGCCTTCTTCGCTTGATGCTGATACGCTCCGGCGGTAGTGACATCGGATCAGCTTGCAGCGAGACCAGAACCACGCCACAAATTTGGATGTCTTCGATAAAGGTGTTGACAAGTTCAAAGTCGCAGGGCCATGGCGGATGACGTCTCAAAATAGCCGCGCCTTGGCCTGCCTTTGCAGCCCTCCACAGGCTCTAAATTAGTACCCGGCTCGGGGCGCCGGTTGTGAGAACTACAGGTTTATCCAGAGCTCGCCTAGAGCAAGAACCGATGGCCTAACTTGGGACGGACGGGCGCCAATCTGGGGAGAGGGGGGTGCTGTGCAGAATGCTTCAAAGACATGGCTCCCTCTTGAGCGGCACCATATCGACGAGCACAAGAATTCCTCTGCCTCTACAAACATGGCCGGACAAGCTTTGATTGTGGTGGTCAGTGGTGAATCAGTCAACCTATCACAAACATCTTCCATGTACAATTGGCTCTAGACTGAGATCCACCTCGCCATCCACTTCTCAGTGACGGCTTTCGCTTCATCGACAAGGCCCAACTCAAGCAGTAGCTGCACCGCCGCTCGGACGCCACTCTCCAGAGCGCTAGCGATCCAGCTGCTCGTGTAGCTGGTCCCTTCTCCGGACATGATGACTCCTTTTTCTACTTCGAAGAAGGCCGGAATGAAAGCCTTCCTCATCCCCACGTCGGGGCTGGCCCAACTGATCGTTTCGTATTCATCCAGGATCCAGCATCGCCGGTTATATTGCCCGGTGTACTGCTGGTACACGACATCGCCATGTATCTCGGCCATCGCATCCACGACATACTGCACGTGCTCTTTTTCCGGGATGCTGGCCCAGCGAAGACCGTCGTCGCTGCTGGTATAGCTCGCAAGCATGACCCCCGGGCCCGTACTGTTGATGTCATAACTGGGGTAGCAGATGCTTCCGATTCCTGGAATGTCAGTTTCAGTGCTGCAGCTGCCGTAGATAGGTTCTGCAAAATGCTCCCAAAACCGGGTCTGAAACTGCAGGGCAACCTTGCAGACTTGAGAATAGGGATAAGAGCTAATGGCCGTCGATAGCGTGGAGCTGAAATCCGGCAGTCGCCACGTCCTCACCAGTGCAAGGGGCACGGTGACGATGGCGTAATCATAGCTGGCGTTCTGAAAGACTCGATCCAGAGGCTGGTCCTTCCATTGCAGCGTCACTCGGCTCGTCGATTCGTTGTAGCTCATCCGCTGAATTTTGCGATTCATAAAAGTGATGTCGTCCACAAGAGGATGGAATGCCGACGGCAACCGGGAGAGCCCGCCATCAATGGTCCGCCAGTTCGTCGCGGAAAAGTACATGGACTCGTAGAGGCCGTCCCAGAGACTCTCACCGCCAGAGCCAGCAACGACGTCGAGTGTGTCATTGACCGCATAGCCGAGATAGTTGTGCAGATACGCGAACTCGGACCAGTCATCGCCACCGAGTCCGTTCAAACCGATGTCCAGGAAGGTTTTGTGTGCCTGGTACACATTTGCGGCCATTTGTGCGACGAAGCTTTTGTTGCTGATAATGTCCTCGATCACCGTCGTCGCCTTTTGCACGGATGGATTTATTGACGGCTGGGGCCCGGCGAGGGACGCATTCGCCTGAATATCCGACAGCGTGGGCACCTGGCCATTTAGTTTTCGCCGGCCGCCAAAATAGTACAGTCCGTTCGGACTACTCTGATACCAAGGGATGAATGAAACGGTAAAATTGGGGTCATTGTTGTTTCGACGATTAACTTCCGCAGCCAGGTCAAACACGATGCGATGATCTTGGATTTGCAAAGTCTCGTTCGTGCCGCTGTACGTGACTGAGAGGGGAAATCTCATCGGCCCCATCTGTGCTGTTTGTCAGCGGATATATGGCGATCAATGCGGCATACCTATCTTGATACTGTCGATCCTCGGGATCTCCAAAGTACGCGGTGTGGACCCGTCCCCCCAGTCGTTGAGCAGCCTCGATCAGGGAGATGTTTGTCATTCCGGCTTCATCTAGGCATATCCAGGTCATGAGGCCTGCCATTCCCGCACCCACCACGGCGATTTCTTTGGCCTTTGCTTCCTGGGAATCCAAAGCGCTGATTTCTTTGTTTTGCAGCGCGACAACGCCATCGAACCAAGGCCCTTCGGCATCAATATGACTCGAGTTGTCCATGGCAATACTTACGTCCGCTTGTCGCTTCCGGAGACGTCTTTGCATCGTTTTCCTGTTCGGCGTGATGTCGACGGCTGAGCTCCGACCGATGAGGTTCTGCCTCGAATCCCAGGCCGAGAGACATTGTCCGGACGGTGCGAGCTCAGGAATCTTCCAGAGCAACCGGTCATGGTTGCAGTCGCCGACACGGCTCACGACATGGTGGGCATCACCCGGTCTCCTGGAGTCACAGCTGCCATAAGTAAAGGCAATCTGGCAATCGGTCGGCGGTGAAGAATAAGAAATATGGATATTAGCCAGACTGGAGTCGACGGCACGCCTGATTTCTAGCTTGGTGGGGAGACCTGATGCGAGGATACATGGTGCCAGCCAGGCGGGCAATACCATCTGTGTCCGCATGGTGAAGACTGCGGACTTTGACCAAAGCCAGGAGTGAAACGAAGGAAAACTTACGGTAGGTCTCAAAAGAGCCTGCTCAACGGCGTCGTATCCGCTTGTGTAGATGATGTTTTCCAAGTCTTACCTCTCCATATGCGTACAACTCCGAGCAGCATGCCATCCTCATTGGCGACAGATATTAGAACGACGATCAGGTTACGTATGGAGCATTAAAACTGTTGATCCTCTGGGCAGCTAGGCGTGCCGATCCCTTTTCAAGCATAGTTTTGATCTCGGTCACTGCCGATTGTGGGGTGACGGGGCAATGATGTTAATGATCTTCGGGCGTTTTGAGCAGGAAGATCCGAGAGATCGTGGTGCGTTACGGCTGTCGGTTTCACTGTCTGATCATATGAGAGGACGTGCGACACCAATGTCTGTATGCCATTGCCGTTGTACTACAGCACAAAGATGCAGGATTTGTGAGGTGTCAGGTTTTATGAGTCAAGTCATGCCTCAAGTAATTCTCGGTCAGAGACGTGCTTGGCTGCTGCGGCGGAGATTGTCATCTTTGCGGAATATCAAAGACTGAAGCGGAAGGACCGTAGCTGATAGCAGATTTGATTGCTAATTCAATTCACAAGACTCCGAGGAACGAGGCTTTGCGTCATCCCATTCATACACCATGCTTCTGAAGGCGGCCGTGAAGACATACCCACGATCTATGGCGACCGACTTCAAAATCAAAATACCAGCCGCTACCTTTGGCGGCTTACGCCACGCTCAACAGCCTGGAAAGGACAAATAAATCCTCGCCCGTTCGATGTGCTTCCGGCTGAAACCAGCCAATGATCACCTCGATGTTCATCCTGTTGCCCCGGCGATATGATCCTCGGGCCCAGGAGCAAGAGCATTGCTTCCTGGCGCGTTGATTCTCTGCCTCTTCACCTCTGGCTCATCGGCAGTCACACCTGTGGCAGAGCGCTGCATATTGCTCACGTCCACGAGTGGTGGCCTCCGAGCTGCGTTCCACGCCCGATCTCCTCCACCAGCTCCGCCGACAGGACCACTGTTCGTCTCTGGTCCACGCCGCGTCGGTGGTCGATAGGCAGAACTGCCGATACCTTTGGGCACCGGGTTTTGACCAGTTTGTCCGGGGATACCGAGTCTCCGACTTTGATCCGTCTTTGGATCAATAAAGTCTCGCGGTGGACCGGCCGTGTCAGGCTTCAAGTCACGCTTGAGCGGAATAGATTTATTGTGATCCACGCCGGCAGTCTTGCGGATTGAAGGGCTGTCAGCGTGAGGATTGAATTTTGGCGCAGAGTTGGGGCCCGGGGGGGGATTGTTTTCGGCATCGATATGCTCTGCTGCGCGAGCTGAATAGAAGCCAGTGGGACGCATGAGTTGACCAGGAGCAGAACCAGGACCGGGTGGATTCTGCGCCTGCTGAAGGGAGTGTGGTGGTCCTCGTGATGCAGTGGAGCTTTGGTTATCCGGTGCGCTGTGTGGATGCTCAAACATCGCAGCCGGTGGTCCGGCTCCATTATGACCAGGCCCAGGCAGACGGGGGGCTGCGTTTGCAGAGTTTTGTCCTCCATAAGGCGGTCGTGCCGTTTCAGCTGGCTTTGATGGTGTTGTCAACACCCACCCGTTCCTCGTCGGTGGTGGCATCGCAGCCCGAGGTGGTTCGCCTTGCCTTGAAACACGCTTCTTTTCATTCAACTCCTCGAGGGGCAATGCCACCTCATCTGGACGCTCCACGATATCTGTCTCGTCGAACTCGGCGTCGTCGAAGTCGGCAATGTCAAATGTGTCGTCATTGATATTGACAAGTGAATGAAGATCGTCTGCTGAAGCCACGGCCGTTTTCACCTCGTCTTCACGCTTGGTGACGAAGTCTGGATGCCGATGCAATGCGCCCACATCCCATCTGGCCGCGCCCGCCTTCACCTTGATCACCTTGGTCAAATAATTCTTGTCGTAGATGCAATTCCCCAGGACATTGCCGAAGTTGCGCAATGCTCTTTTCAACGCATCTGTGGTTCCCTCCTTCTTGGCCTTCTCAAAGGCCGCCGCCTTTCCCTTGCAATTCTCGATTTGTCCATAACCGATATCTTCGTGGAAGGTGCCATCTCTCAAGGTGACCCGCACGATGACCGACAGTCCCAGCGAGATCTTGCCAGACTGAGGATGTTCATCGACAAAGTCGATCTGTATATTTTGTATGGCGCTGCTCCAGCCATTGAACCCAAACACCTCGTTGGCGAGACCGATGACCTTTTCGGCGGCAAGGTAGTGAACTTTTTGACCTCCTGCACCAGGGCGGGATGAGATATATTCCGGCCCCAGTTGCTTATCGAGGCGACTCTGCAGTGTTGCAATCTCCTGCGCCGTGTACTCGCTCACCCGCGGTTTTACCTCTTCGAATGGATTCGCAGTGGCCGAGCCATGGGCTCTATGCTGATCTCCAACCCTATCATTTCCCGTCAGCAATTTCTGGAGCGTGCACAACAGATCAGACGTACGCTGGCATTATGTGGACATGTTACAACTGGCGCTGCCTAAGAATGAGGGTCACTACATGCCTGCGCGTCGACGCGCTGGGTGATTTCTTGGCACACGCGACTGCACGTGATTGTCTGACCGCGATCTAAGGATGATTCAGATGATGGGCTGCTTGAGTGGCCACGGGCCTGGTGGACGACCACGGCAATAATAAGATACAGGAATCACGACACCCACAATCTGCAAGTCCCGTCTCCACCAGCACTGACCAACCAGGGATGTTGAGGATGCCAATCCACGTCCATCACCCCCAAACCGCCCACGATTTTGTGACCGCGCAGCACTTTCAATGGCACTATTTGCGCATTGCTCATCATGTCACTGGTCACTTGTCCGTGGAAGATCTGAATACTTCCATCGTCACTACCGTCGGCAAAGAGCGGGTACCGAGTAGTCGCCGGGTGGAATCGTACCGATCGTATCGCCTTCTCGTGGAACCGGAGGGTTTTGTAAGGCCGTGCAGACAGGTCGAGGTCCATCCATAACAGGCGTCGGTCATAGGAGCCCACGATGAGGTTGTCTGATCCGACGACAGACGAACTGGTCGGATGGACGTCAAAGCTGCTGATCCACCGTGCCCCGGGTTGGATAATCTTGAGGAGGGACTGTTTCGACAGATCATAGGCTCTGATGAGTCGTTGGTTGGCGACAAAGAGGACTGGCTTGCTAGGATGGAAATGTGCCACCTGTGCCGTTCCGCCGCCCTTGAGCCGTTTTCGAAACGGGAATTGGGTTTGGTGCTTCGTAATGGTGTGTATGGCGATCGCCTGGGATGCGGGCACGCTGGTGCCGGGGCATACCGTCACAAAGTGGTTGCCAGCGGAATGGAAAGACAGAGACTTGGCCGCGTGCCCGAGATGGATGACAATCGCGACCCCATTCGCATGCTGCGACGGAGTCGGGCGACTCCATTTGATTGTCGGCGCTGACTTGGAGACGGTGGTGTTGTTATGGTCTGAAGCAGCAAATCCCCAGCCTGCGTCGAGAATGGCCTCTGCAGCTTCAATCTCCGGGCTTTGATCGCACCCGAGACGAGGGACACATAGGTAGATGTCATCGCCCGCCGCGGCAGCAACAACAGGCGCATCCTTTCCCGGTCGCCAGCGCACCACATTGACGGGATTGTCAGACCCCAAATCCACCGACCACACTTGTCTCTGAGGTTCGAGGAGCCACACACGGACGGTACCATCGTCGCCGCCAGTGGCCAAGAACTCGCCCGTCGGATCAATGGCCAGCGACCGGACACGGCCGTGGTGACCGTGAAATCGGCCCGCTTCGTGGGTCGGGAAGGGTCGCAGCTCGTCAGGATGGGGAAGCTTCGGCAAGAGGGACTCTGGGTCGACGTTCAGTTTGGTGCGTCGAACCCGGGGGGCCAGGTAGAGATCCAAGCAGCGTTCAAATTTTTCTTTGACAAACCGGTCGTAGCCCGGGACTTTGCGTAGTGAAGCATGATCGGTCGGTAGATATTCCCTTTCTCGATCTTCCTCATCCGCGTTTTCCCACCCCCTCTTCTCTTTTTCGTCCGGCAGGTATTCGGGAGGGGGATGATAGCTCTCGCCAAATCCGGGTGGCGGCAGTTTCGGGGCTGGCATGTGCATGGCGTGATCCGGCCGAGCTTGTTCGTCGGCCCAAATGTCGTAGGTCTGAACAGACTGCTCCTCCTCTGCCTTGTTCTCTTCCTCCGGTGGGCGGTAGGGTAATATGCGACCTTCTCGAATCGCGCGGACAATCTTCATGACCCGTTTCGCCTCGTGCTTGGACGGCACAAACCGCCGTTTGGGCTCCGGTGCGGCACTGAGCGGCATGGTCTCCGTCTTGCTGGTAAACCATTCCACCGTCGGTTCATAAGGATCATAGCCGTCAGCAGGGATTTCGTTCATCTGGACCTGCCGGAGAAGCTGTAGCTCCTCCTGAGCGAGTTCGAGGGGCTTCCCCGTGGACGGGTCCGTGAGCCCGGTCCAGCCTTGCGGCACTTCTATACTGTCCAGAAGGGCGTCCAAGGCTTCACCTTTGGCCGGACGCATGATTCTCTTCCCATTGATGGTGTAGCCGATGTGTGGGTAGGAGTCGTAAAAGGATAAGGGTATGTTTCCAATCGTGTTGGCCTCGTCGTCGGCCACAGAGTAATCCGAATCATCGCCAGGGTCAATCTCGTCGTACACGTATCTTTCGTTGCCATCGGCATCTTTAACCACCCTGTAATTGGGTCCGTCATCTCCTGACTCTGCTCGTTCCCCGGCACTGTCCACGGTCGCCGGGTGCTCTCCCTTCTCGTGGATGGAAATATCGACTGCATCCATGGTCAATCTTTTCTTCAACCATGGCGATTTCACCCCTTCCTCGTCACCGAGCTCATCGTCACGTCCGAATGATTGCAGACGATCGTCGTCGTCCACGGAATTGCTCTCTGCCTCACTTGTATCTTCACCGACAGAATTGTCTTCTGTACTCCCACCGCTCACGGACTCGCCGTCAGAGAGCGTCCCATCGAGGTGGTAGTCGAATTCGTCGCCAGACACGACTGCCGCATCGTGATTGACATCTCGCGTCACCGCTTTGCGCTTCTTTGACTCTGCCATGACGTGGTCGAAGGATGGCTGGCAGGTCTGAAGCTGCACCTGTGTGGGAATTTTTTTGGTTCCAGTAAACTGAGTTGCCTTGTTCAGGTAAGGTGCCGCCCAGCCCCGCTGACCGCCTGCCCCGACCGGGTTGGCGTGGCTCTGCCTCTTTTCATCTGCCGTGACCGCACCGCCTGTCTATAAAGGACACACTCCATCGCCGTGTTTCACCACCCCCTCCTCGTTTCTCTTTTTCTTTTCCCACCACCGGCTGGCCCCTCCCAAAAGCCTCTCTGCGCTATCGTCTGCGACCCTCCGACCGGCGTCTTACCTCGCCCGCGTGTTGTCCAATCCCAAAAATGCCTCACCTTCGAAGTCGCGGTTTAGGACGGTCTTATGTTTCGGTGTAGAAAAATAAAATAGAGAACAACGGAATCGACTGCAGCAAGCTTCTTGTGCTTGGCAGAAGATGAAAGGGCTGGAAAGCATCATGCATCAACCCAAGCGGTGTCAACATGATCAGTGATATCTGGCACTGCTATTGTCAGCCTTCATGATGTCCACGGTGAGAATGTCGTTGTGTGATGAACAATTTTACAGCCCGTTGTGTCTCGCTCAATTGTGTATCTTAAGAGATCTAGACTCCTAATGAGCTGATCAATTGATTCCTTTCCAGATTCAATAGCTATTAGCCGGGCACGTGCACATGACTGCAAGTAAAGGCAGTTGTCGCATGATACTCTCAAGGACAATGGGCATTGAGCTGACGCTCTTTTCTGGCCTGTGCTCTTTCAAGCTTCATGAGCGCACGCTCCTTGTGGCCGGTGTTTCCATCACCAGTAAGCAGCCGTGACTATTAAATACCACGGTACAAACAACGACAACATGGCCGAAATAAACAAGAAATCGAACAACTCCAGCTTTTTCGTCTTCAGATCCTCCTTTTTAGTCACACGGTAACCTGCCTTCACCGAAGGCCAACGGAGATTGAATTCCCCAAGTGACAAGAGGACCATGTATGTGACGACACCAAGCATCAGCAGAGCAGGACTTATAGAATACCCCGTTTCGCGAACGAACTTAGCAGCGAGGAAGCCCATTCGCTGCATCAGGTAGAGCTGGAGCGTCTGCCATATGGTTGCTCGCACGAGAAGGGTGCGAGTACTGACTCCTGGATTCGTGACAAGCTCGTTGCCATGCTCGCTCACCGTTTCGTGGTCTCGATTTCTTTCGGAGGATCCTGACTTTTCTTGGGCGGCAGCTGGGTCCTCTGCAGAAGCAGAATTCTCTTCCACATCCTCACGTCCCATAGTCATAGCATTTGTTTTCTGTCTCTGCGCTGGTGCTCTTGGTGTCATATTGGTGACATTGGTTGAAGCTGAATCAGTTGGGGCCTGAGGAAGGTTTTTTCCAAGTTGCTCTAGGTCGACCTGACAGAGGAGGCTGAAAAGTATTATAAGAAGAGGATAATAGATCACAATCCAATACGCCTCATTTTTCTGCTCTTCGCTCAAGTACGGGACTTCCAGCCTGGTTGCCATAGTTTTTTCAGATTCCCGCATGTATTTGAGGGTGGTGCTTGTTAATCAAAGGGATCAGAAAACGAACAAATACGATTGCTTCAATGTCTGGGAAGAGGCATATAGAATAGCAGAGAGGAGATGCAGCGAAGGAGGCAAGGACTTCATTGGGGTAATGGGCGGCAACAGATTCAGCCTCGCAACATCCACGGCTAAATCTGTTGCCGCCGTTAGGCTACGAGCATGAAGTGGAACAATGGTATGCAATTTGCCCCAGGTAGCGCTCCGCCGAGAATTCTGGGCCAATGGCGGCGAATTATGTCAGCAGGGGATGAAGATGACGCATAGGGCTGAGCATTGGTGGCCTGTCTCTGCACAGTCTCTCTCACAACCACACAGGCTTGATGGACGGCCCAAGCATGGCGGCTTCCATGTATGAAGCCTACGGCGACTATGCCGTCTCCCATACCTTCTTCAACAATGATAATGTCCCAGATTTGCCCGACGCGGCTGTTCCTGCATACAGCGCAGCCTTCGATGTCGATCCGACTGCAAGGAGACATGCTGCTTGCGACGAGTGTCGTAAGTAGGGCTAGTCAATGCCAGTCCACACGCTCACCTGACCCAGGCAAACGCAAGCTCCGATGCTCTGGCGAACCGACGGGTTGCACACGATGCATCAAGCAGAGCCTGACGTGTCACTACTCTCCGCAGAAGCAGATGGGCCGACCACGCAAGCGGCAGAAGATCGATGAGCCGGGGCAGAGCGATCCGGACGCACCTCCCTCTCCCTTGAATACTGCCATCGATCCCGCCCTCTCCTCAGAAGTGATCGAAAGGACAAATTTCGAGAATGTCTGCACCGCCCCGATCACACAGCACATCAAGAGGACCGGGATGACGGCGTCATCGTCGCAAGCATCAGGCATTCGGCAGACCGTGGCGATAGCGTCACAAGGTTCAAGTAATGCGTCTCTGTACGACGCACCTCGGACTCCTCCTGAATCGGAAATCCCGCATGTGTCCTATCCCACGGATGTGTCACAATGGCCCGACTTTTCCGACATGGCCATGCTGCCGATGCTGGTGCAAGACAGTCACGAGAAGGACGCTGCGACATTGCTGCCGAACACAGTCCCGTCAATCGATATGGACGCCAATCCGTCATCTCTGGCGCCCCTCCCACCGGTCCCGGATTGTCCATGCCTCCCGAATGTGTACCTGACTCTGTCGACCCTTTCTACTTTATCCGCCTTCCCCGTCTCGTCACATATGATCGACACACTGGACGCCGCCCACCGAACAACCAAGTCTGTGATCTACTGTCTCGCGTGCCCGCAAAATTTCCAATCCGGTTCGCTGAACGTGATGTTCAGCGGCACACTGTTAAACATCCTCGCCGACCACTGGCACCGGGTGCGGAAAGCCAGCGCGGAAGATCTCCGGAAGGGATTTGGACCACAAGATTCGTCGGCGAGGCCGCGGTCCATCCTTGAAGACCTGGAATGGCGCACCTTTGCGCACGACCTCGTCCGTGCACACGTCTTTGGTGACGTGCCAACACCTCGGCCACCTTCGTTGAAAGCTTCGCCTCGGCAGCAGCCACCGCAGACACAACCGGCTTCTTCTCCTGCGGTCACGCTGATGGGCCTCATCGATGCCATGGAACGTCGCCAACGACAATGGCACGGCCTGGATCCCGCGACCGGCGAGTTCCCCAAGCGCATGGCCGGCGATCTGTTCCGAGGCCACGCGGCGGGCATGACGCTGGAAGAACTGCAAAATTACGAAAAGGACACGACGGAGCATTTATGTCTCAAGATCACCGCGCATTCAAGGAGCGTGATGCGCAGTTTAGATCAACCGGCGCCGACGGCGTGAAAAGACCAGGCATGCAAGCCAGGCCTGCTCCGTCTGCCAAAAGGCCTGTTTCCATTCTGATTGCATATACGTATGTGGGATCGAGGTCGACGCGTGATGGCGCGTATGGACATAACAGACGTCTTATTTATCAGAACGTGGTGGTGAGAAGCAGCGGTGTCCACCAGGCCGTGGCCTTGTTCCAGCCGACATGACCTATTGCGTCCTCAACAGGGAACCACGAGATGACAGCTCACATCAGTGTTCAGCAGGACATTCGTTCGCATTTGCAAGAGAATAAATTCTTCATCGGCCATCATACTTAGTGTTATTATTTTGTGTTGTCTTCTGTGGTTTTCTGCGCTAGATCTACACGGACACCTCGCTCACTATGTTCTATGTGGTTTCGCCTTCATTTACAAGATGTTACAGCCCTTTGGCAGACCACAAGGCCCGCTCCCCTTCTCCTCGGGTTCTTGCGTCTGTATGGGCTGGCTTGGTTTGGATGGCGTCGACGAGGAGGCGGCAGGAGCCGACTTCTCCTTGACAGCGGGCGTGGCCTCGGCCTCTCCGGCAGCGCCACCATCTAGTCACGCGAAGGAGACCTTGGAGACCGTCTCATAGAAGCTCTTGCCCTGCAGTTTGGCCAGCTCGAGCTCGTTGGCCGTCGGCTGGCGGGAGCCGTCAGCACCGGAGAAAGTGCCAGCGCCCCAGGGGGAGCCGCCGTGAACCTCTTCGAGATTGGCCAACAGGGGGAAAGCCGCTCCATAGCCCAGTGGCACGTAGATCATGCCCTGGTGGACCCATGAGGACAGCGCGTTGATAGCGGTGGTCTCCTGCCCACCGCCGGGGGTGCCCGTGCCGACGAACAGACCAAAGTATTTGCCGTGGAGGGCACCCTGCGCCCAGAGCTGGCCCAATCGATCGATGAAGGTCTTCCACTGGGCAGAATAGGTACCGAAGCGGGTCGGGATGCCGAACAGGAACGCATCGTACTTGGTCAAGGTCTCTGGGGTCGCCAATGGGACCGCCTTATCCGCGCCCGGGGCGTGCATTTTGCCCAGGACCTCCTGAGGGAGCGTCTCTTCGATCCTATGGGGGAGAGCACGTCAGGCCTGCGAATACTTGAGACATGCCGCGGGCAGCGGCAAAGCAGCATGTGGACCTCAGTCCGGGAAGGCCAGGGACTGCCACACACAGAGAAAAAGAGAGACATACTGGTAGACATCCACGGAGCCGCCGGCTTCCTCAATGCCCTTCTTCTCAGCTTGGGCCAGTTGGGCAAGATGCCCGTACATGGAGTACTGCGAGCAGATATCAGCACCGATCCGGGGAAACTACTCGGAAGCCCGGTCCGATTGAGGGAGTGCTGGGCAGTGACGTACATAGATGATGGCGATCTTGGCCATGGTGTTGGCGGTGAAACCAGGGGGCAGATGGATGAGAGATGGTAAAGTCCAGGAGTGCCTGTGAGCGTGAGGATGAGGATGGAGTCGCAGTAGAGGCCGTGTCGAGGCTTTTGTATGTGCCACAGGCTCAAGGGTTGACATCAACACCGCATTATTGACCATCCCACCAAGGTGGGGATGACGAATTGAGCTGGGCTAACCACACAGCTTCCCTGATAGCTGTTGGCGCCCCACTAAAATCATAAGCTTATGGAAAGCTGACATAGCTTCTCACAAGCAGTCTGTGCGGAATTCGTCAATGCATCATTTGTCAGCGCGACAGCCATGACCAGATTGGCGAATGTGAAACCTCCATTAACTCTCTGCAGATGACAATTGATTGATCTGTGAACCCCGCCAACCCAGAGCCCCTTACTTAGCCAGCTGCCACTTTGTCAGCTACGGCGGCTCCACTTCCGCTGTCGCAGAGATCCCGAAAGCTTCACGGGGAATTCCCTGGCAACAGGACTGTTGATGCACACCGGAATGGGGTCAAGACGGTGAGGATTTTTCAGGATATTTTCGCAGTATGAGTCTTTGCAGAGAAACTATTATCTATCACTCATCTCCGCCAGCCTTCATCAAGGCCCTCGTGGCAACCCACTGCGGGTTCCACGGGAGTCCCGCAAGCCAGGTCAGGTCGATCGCTAATGCAAGGCACAGACCGAATGAACCCGAGGTGGTCTGGCCAATGAACCAAAGCTGGAGGAACTTCCAGAACCAGGCTCGTTTCCAGCGCAACCCATATCTTGTCACTCTTTCCGCTCCATAGCCTGTCATTTCCGGACTCGACTCTCACTCGAATCATGATCTCTGCCTTGCGATGAGCTTGGACTTGGGTTTCTCCACAGCCTGCTCACCGCTGACTTCCTTTGCTGGGCCAGGGCCATCATTGCCACGAGATCCTTTGGCCCTGCCTTTCAACGTTCACCGCCGTTCTCCACGAGATATGTGCCAGGATATTGTTGACGAATGCCACCTGGGCAGCACCGCCGCCAGTCTGCCAGCCACTCTTGGGAAGTTGACTGCGCCCGCGGCGAAGTCACGACCGATTTGGGCCAGATTCTCATCCAACTCCCTGGAAAAATTATTGGGCAGAGAGGAGGCTGAAGACGTCGTTTGTTAGATTCCGACTCCTTGACTTCTTCAGACGTTCTGTGTCAGCTAGACTACTCACTTTCTGCAAGCTTGCTGATTAAATGTCGGATTGATACCGGGCGACGAGGACTCGACACTCTCTCGAAGGCTCTACCGCCGAAAACCAACCGGAAATTGGAAGCCAACGTCGAGGTCATGCATGCAGGTGGAAACCTCCAGGTCCTGCCCACAGAGCAGTAAGCCCGTCCTGGCTTCCACCATTTCTGACCCGTTACATAATGGCATGCATCGCTTGAAGCCATCTATCTCCCGAGTTTGCGTGGCAACGACGATACGTGTGGCCAAGTGACGCTGTTGACAGACAATCGACGTTAGGTGCTCTGTGAATCTTTCCGCTTCGCCTGACTTGGTCAGGAACTGCCAGGAGTCAGAATTCGAGCTCTCATACGCACCCTTGGGAGGCTCTGTCATACCTTGTGGGCTTCGTCGAGGGCGACTATCCTGCCTCCTTCTCCTGATTTTCCATAAAGAGCGACAGGCACATTGTGAACAGAGAACATGCATCATTCTCGTTGACAAATGGACAGCTCAGGTCCACGATGGTGAGAGTACCCTGATCGGCCTGAAAATGTTGTGCACACGTCACAGAGATGAGCGCTTCGTGGTCGTCGACAGCTGTTCCACATGCATCCGCCTTCGCTGTTGGATCGCTCCACTCGCGATCGGGGAACTCTGTAACTTGGTGACCACCCTGCTTTGGAATAGATCTGCCCTGCCCGCAGTTAACTGACTCGAATTTGGAGACACGTTTGGACACGTTCTCGCAGGCCAAGTATCCTCTTCCTCGACAAGGACAGTGGCTACTTCCAACACGTCAAATCTCGCCTGCCACCATTGCGGCAAGAAGGTAGGTTTTTGACACCAGAGCCGTTCTCCGGCCAACAGCGTGCATCCGGACTGCAAGCACATGAATTTGTGCCATGAGTTTGTGGCCATGAGTTCCATTATGCCACGGTGTTATTTGTCAATTATGTACGCTCATGATAGCGGCCGAGCTCGTCCAGCTTTTTCTTCTACGACCGCACTGTGGACGCAAAAGTTGGATGTTCATCCTGTCGACAGCAATATCACTGTCAGACCGCTTCCCAAAGATTCCACATACGCGCTGGACAGCGATCATCGTCCGAGCGAATTAAACCTGGCGGTAAGATACCTAACAATGCGCCTGGTGATGCTGATAGCAATCCTCTGCTCACCGATGACGCTTCGGACGCGACAAGTGAGGTTCACCAAGACGGTAACGATGCCGTAAGCGCGCCCAAGAAACTGTACAAGTTTTCTGACCGTCCCGGAACCGGGTGGCCTTGGTTCCGCCATAGCTCTCCTAACGCCGGGAAAACCTCCCTCAAGATCTCGCATCGTTCATCCATATTCGTCGCCAACGTCAGTCTCGCCGCGTCAATGGGACCTGGCGCTCCTCCAATATCCCAGGCAAATTCGTATCCCATTCCCCGACCCAGAAACCTGAGCTGCTTCAGCAGGCCAACCAATCTGAACTCATCGCCTCTCGCCCAACGTCACCGACACTCAAGATCTCAAACAGCACTGTACTCACCCTCCCGCACCTCGCCATCAACCTATACCGAGACTCACTATCGAACCATCACGCCCTAGCAATAACAGACGCCGACAGAACTTGTCCCCACTTGGACTTAGTGATGGTAGTGGTCGTGTAGTGGATGCGGGAGGTGATGCAGAGGTTGAAGATGTTGTGGGTCGTGACTGAAAGAGAGAGGCGTTCACGATAGATCTGACTGAATCCATAACCGTCCAGTGCAAGGCCAATCGTTCGGCGGAGTCTTGGGTGGCCCAACTGGATGGTAGTGGCTGGTGGGTGTCTGATATAGAGTAGGCGAGCCGTCACCAAGCTTGCGCGTCTTCATTGTAAATTAGAGATTTCGGCCCGAGTGTAAGGATGTCAAGATACTATGCTGTGCCGACATCGCACCTAGAGCGTACACCTCTACTCTCTCCTTGAGCATTATGTTATGGGTACTTGACAAAGAGAAGAGGTCTTGGCAAGGGTCCTCATTTTCTTGGCACAACTCTTGAAAATCCTCCGGCCTTGGCATAGACGGGTGCAGAACAACAACTGGACACACATACCCAACCACCATCATACTCACGCTGCTCAAATAACTCACGATGACCGTGCTGGGCACTCATAAGGCTGCCCCGCAGTATTGTCACGTGTCACAGGGCTGCACTGCGACAGTAAGGTGCTCTGGGAGCGTCCCAATGACCAGATGCCGTTGGGTCAAGAGAGAAACAGTGCCCTGGCTCCTCAGTTCAATGGTCTTCAAGATTCGCTTGACAACAACGGCTTGGTGGTGGATGTCATCAGTAACCTCTGGGAAAGTGGATGGTCGCCTGGGATCATATCCCTCTGGGAATCTGGGGGAACTGGTAGATCACGTGCAAATCGTTAAAAGCGGTAAAAGATAGTGCCCCAAAATTCGCGGAATGGCATCAAAAAGCCACTGTCGGTAGCGGCCTTCTGCACCCTCTCACATGTATCCAGATTCTAGCTGTGAAGTTGTTTGGAATCCAGAAGTTGTGCCAGGTCGGAAGACAGCTATCCCCAGTGGGAATGGCGTCTTGGCTAGCGCAAACGTTAAATTCCCAGGGTCCGGACGCGAGCGAGTTTAAGCCGATTGACATCACAAGTCCAACGTGTCCTGGACTGACCATCAGCGTACGGGAGCCCAACAGGTCACAAGGCGGCCACATGCCGGGAAATCCTGCCTGGGCCATCAGGCGCAATCGGAGAAAAGTTCAGCGGCCAAAATCGTCATCGCGTGACCGCAGCGGGCCATCCTCTGAGAATTGCGCCGACCGCGCGGCCCGAGACTGCGTGCGATTTGGGAGACAAAAAGGTCCAGGAGCGGCATGTGTCCTGGTCGAAAGAAGGGGGGCCATAATATTCATCTCGTGCAGCCTGAGTGCCCGATGCAGCGACACCAGATGTGACCGACTCGGTGCAAAGATCTCATCGATCGGGCGACGACGGTGCTCACAAAATCGACCACGGGCCGTGATACTAGGATCATGATGGCCAAACAGACGTGCCGATGATCGAGTCGCGAGATCGTCTACCCGTGTCTGGGGAGGGATGTGGTCGAAATTGAGAGCGCAAGGGCACCCAAGTCAGGTGATCGCCAAGCGAATGGCCGCGGGCGCTAGTGCCGAGAAGGGCACTAGATCCACTAGGGTTCCGGCGGGTGCTGGGGAGCGGCAGTGGGAGAGCCACCAGTACCAGCACCGTTGTCTGTTGCTCAGATTTCGGCCGATCAGGGCGCTGCATCAGCTGTGCGTTACTGTTCCTGGCTCGCGCTCTCATGCCCTGCCCGCCACCGAGTGCGGTCCACTCAAAAGCAGTCCAAAAAAAAGACCCATGGCGTGGCTGCCACAACTGGGCAGGCGACGGCCTAGTTCACCCACAGCGGCCGCCTTGGGCCATTTGGCCTCTGGCTCTTGTGCTTCGCTCGCTCGCTTGTCTTGCGGGACCACGGTGACCACCGCTCTCCCACCTGGCACTTTGCACGTTGCACTTGGCTGGCGTGCCACGGCCGTGCTGGACATCTCGGCCTCGTCTCCGTCATCCATCCATCATTCTTTCCTTCTTCCTCTTTCCTTTTCATCTTACTCGCTCTCTTCTTCCCTCCCCCGCCGACCCCTTCTGTGGCCGTGTATTTTGTTTGTCGTCTGTTCAGGGGCACCTTCGGGGACGTGAGACTGCATTTCTTGCATCATCCATGCCCGCGCTCTGTACCGCGCGTGCCTTGCATATTCAGCGCATATCCCGCCCTTCTTCACTGGCTCCGGCTGGACGAGTCCTCGACCCACGGCCGGTCTTCCACGCTCACGTTTCCGAAGCCTGCAGCACACGCGGACTCTGAATCTCCCCGAATCCAGTCCTCCAACACGTTGACCGAGACATTCCTCTGCGGATTAGCTTGCCTGCTGTCGACGCTGCTCGCCGCCGTCGCCGGCCCGCGCAGGCCTTGATCCATCCCCGACGCGAGCCGCCATGAACTGAGCCCGGGCCCGCCGTCGTTGTAAGACAGCGAAGATCGACTCAACATGATGTCTACCGCAGATGTCGCCGCGCCGTTCGCGATGCTTCCCGAGGACCAACCTGGCGAGCCGAGAGGTGGAGCAGACACGCCGCTGCCGCCTCGACCCCCCTCGCTGCCACACCCTCAGGATGCGCCGCCAAGCACGGCACCAGAGAGCATGGAAGTCTCGCCCGCACCCGAGTCGGCGCCCCTGCTCGAGACTCCTCAATCACAGCCGATGACCGCGACGGCGTCGAGCTCGTCGCAGCCGGGTCTGCTGGAAAATGGGGACCTCAACCCGTCCGGACCCTACGGGACACGTTCTCGAAATCGCACCGGTGGTGTTCGTCCCAACTACGCCGAGGACAAAGATCTGGACTTTGACTTGGAGGATACTGCCAAATATGCGAGGACAAACCCCAAGAGGTCGGGCTCGACCGCCGCCATGACCGCCGCCCCGACGGTCGATTCCAACGTCGTGAGCGAGGCCAATTCGGTGCGATCTGGATTCTCGTCCATCAACATGAGCGCGCCGTCGGCGAATGAGAAGGCGTCCGAACAACATCTCACCGGCTCCTCGACGACTTCTGCTCACGCGCCCGCACCGTCCAAAAAGAGGAAGCATCCCGGCGGCAACCACCACCATCATTCGGGTGCCAACTCCCCTTGGACCGCCGCGTCAGCCCCCCGGGCCAAGGCGGGCGCACAGCATCAGCCCCGGGCGTACGTCGAGACCAACACGATGAGTTTTGAGCGTTGTGGGGCGAAGCTCAACGCAAAGAACGAACTCGTCGCGGACGACGGCACCGCCCTCGCCGCCAATGGTACGTCGTCCATGTCGTCTTCGCGTCTGGATCCACCGGTGCTGACGTTGCTTAGATCATGCCTACTTTGTCTGTGAACCGCCCGGGGAACCGTATTATCTGGCTCGGATCATGGAGTTTCTGCACACGAACAACGACCCGGATGCTCCCATCGATGCCCTCCGAGTGAACTGGTATTACCGCCCGAAAGACATCCTCCGGCGCGTGCAGGACACGAGAGTCGTGTTTGCGTCGATGCACTCGGATACCTGTCCGTTGACATCGATCCGGGGAAAATGCACGATCCAGCACCTCTCGGACATTCCGAATTTGGATCAGTACCGAGTCCAGAAGGACTGCTTCTGGTTTGATAAACTGTACGACCGCTACATGCACCGATACTACGAGGTCATTCCCACCGGCCGAGTGGTCAACGTCCCCCAGCATGTCAAGATCGTCCTCGACCAGCGGTGGAAATTCGTCCTCGTCGAGATCGGGCGCGGCCGTGAATTGACGAGCGAAAGCAAAAAGTGCAAGAAATGTGAGCAATTTGCCGCCAGCCACGACTCGGTCGACTGTGCCGTCTGCAAGCACACCTATCACATGCGTTGCGTCCGGCCGCCGCTGCTGAAAAAGCCCGCCCGAGGCTTTGCGTGGGCGTGTGCCGCTTGCAGTCGAGCCCGGGAATTGAAGTTGGACTCGCGACACACGGGTCCCGCGGCCGAGTCGGCCCCTGCGGGAGAGGACGAGCTCATGGAAGAAGACGAGGAAGACGGGCCCGCGCCACCGGCACCAGGCAAAGACCAAGAAACCCGCGAGAGCAGCGTGGCCGCGGAAGCCCACCGGCCTCCCACCGCCGCCCAAATTGCTCAGGCCAATTTGTGGCCGTGGCGGTATCTGGGTGTGCACGCCCGCGCCGAAGACGCTTTGGATTATGACGATCGAATATATCCTCGTGCCAGCTCCCGCCTCGGCCCCCGCCATCAGGCGAATGTGAATGTCTGGCACGGCCGGCCGGTCGAGCTGGTCAAACCGTCCGAGATCAAGAGGAAATACTTTAAGCACGCGTCGCACCTGAAAACCACCAAGCCGTCCCGAGACAGTGCTGGCGGTACCGAGTCGGACAAGGACCACCGTTCCAAGCGTCCCAAGTGGGTGGTCGACGAACCGTTTGGCTACGTGCCCCGCGGACAGGACGAACCGGTGGAGATCAAGGGGAAAAAGGAGCACACCGCACAACTATTATTCAAGCTGCCCGACCCGGTCCAGTTGACCGATCGAGGGGGCGACGATGACGACAGACCGGCCAATGCCGAACAGTTGGTGGATGACTACATGAAGAGGGTCAAACCGATTGCGTCTCAGTACAATCTTCTCGACTCGTCCGTCGATTTCCTGACCAAGGCCATCGAGAAGCTGCACGAGCACGGCTTCGATGTAGAGAAGGCCTTGACCGCCATGAGAGCGCTTTCGCTTCGTGGAGACCTCAAGCAGCCGGATCTCAATCGAGAAGAAATCAAACGCTTCGAGGAGGGGGTGGCCAAATATGGCAGCGAGCTGCACGCCGTGTCACGCCACGTCGGAGCCCATGTCAAAGAATCTCGCATCGTCCGGTATTACTACCTGTGGAAGAAGACCGATCGCGGCCGACAGATTTGGGGCAACTATGAGGGTCGACGGTCCAAAAAGGAGTCCAAGAGAGTGGATAAAGACGGAGCGGGCGCCAAGTTACTGGACGACGTCGCTGATGATCGTGACGACTCGGCCTTTGACAGCGAGAAAGCAAAACAACGGAAGCGTGGTTTTGAGTGCAAATTCTGCGGCACGAGATCGTCTCGGCAGTGGCGCCGTGCCCCAGGGACCGCGCCCGGTACACTCGTGCCCGCCGATCCGCCGGCGGCGACGGCGGCGTCATCGTCGTCGTCGTCGAAGAATGTCAAAGACAAGAGTACCTGGCTGACACTGGCCCTGTGCGGACGATGTGCTTATCTTTGGCGACGGTACGCGATCCAATACGAAAGCATCGAAGAAGTGTCCAAGAAGATTGCCGCCGCGGGTGGGCGAGCAGCCAAGCGACGAATTGATGAGGAACTCATGCGGACCATATTCGAAGCACAGTCTGAGTCCGGCGACCTCCTGTCCACCCGCGTGGCGGACGAGGTGAACAAGGCTGGTATGGAAGTGCCCCAGAGCATTGTTCAACACGAAGAACCTCCTAAGAAGAAGACCAAGGCCGAGAGAGAGGTGGGCACAGCCGGAACACCTGATGCGGAGCGGAAGAAAGTGGTGGCGCCTGAAAAGCTGCCTGAACCAGAGCCCATTGTGGCCGAAGCACCACGAGTCAAGATTCACCCGTGTGCGGTCTGCCACGCCATTGAAGCCCCGGGACAAGAGCTGCTCAAATGCCGCGACTGCCGGTTACATGTGCACGGCGCATGCTACGGGGTGGGATCGAAAACCAATACCAAACCATGGTATTGTGATATGTGCCGGAATGACCACAATCTGCAAGTGTCGACGATCTATGAGTGTGTGTTGTGCCCGGTCAAGTACACGGCGCAGGACCTGATGGAGCCGCTGAGAGCATCCCACAAGAAGAAAAGCGACCGGGAGCGCGAGAAGGAACGGTTGGAACGGGAGATTATCCAGGAAGCCGGTCGACTCTTTCGACAAGAACAGGAAGCGGCCGGTCGTCCGGTCAACCCACGCGAAGCACTGAAGCGAACCGCTTGGAACAATTGGGTGCATATCACCTGTGCCTTGTGGACCAAGGAGATCAAATTCGGAAATGCCGAGTTGCTGGACGATGCAGAAGGCATTGGCTTCATTCCCCGAGAGCGATATGAACCGGCATGCAAAGTCTGCAAGCAAACCGGCATGGCCACGGTCAAATGCTATCTCTCGACATGTTCGGCTCATTTTCACGTCGGCTGTGCCCACCAGGCCGGCTACACCTTTGGCTTTGACGTGTCACCGGTCAAGAGCAGCCGGCGGGACGCGGTCAATGTGATGAAGCTGGAACACGAGACCGGCATAGTGACTGCGGCGATCTGGTGCCCGAATCACATTCCTACGACGACGTACGTGCACAGCATGCTAGAGCCGACCGAATCAGGACTCACGGCGATGCAGCTGTTTGCACGAACATACAAACAAGTCGATGCTTCGATTACGGGCACCGTTCGCCGAGCCGCCCAATTCACCGCCAATGTGGGCGGTTCTTCTTCCGCCGCCGGCCCTATCGTGGTACCTCCGTCTCAGCGGCGCAGCTCCACGATCAATGGCGCTCCGAACGGGAGTGCCAGCAATCAAGCGGAGAAGGTCGCCGGCCACAGTCTGCACTTATCCCCCGTGGCGGACTCTCCCAGATCGGTGGACGAGCCTCAAGCAGAGTCTCGTGTGGCTGACTCTCGGGTCCAGAAAGCCGGCCAGGAGAGGAGCAAGGACGGCCCGAAGAAGTGCTGCTCTTGCTTGGTGGAGGTCAGTCCCAAGTGGTGGCCAGTCGCACATACTCCAGCAAGGGAGTCCCATACGCCATCGCCGTCAATGAATGGCGTGCTGCAAGATGCCAAATCGGATCATGGCACAGTGGGATATGACATCAATCAGCACCCTACTGCCGGAGACACCCACGCTGGCCAACTCGCCAGCCAAGGAGGGCCGTCACAGGACACGGTCATGACAAATGGCGTCGTCAAGACAGAGCCATCCGAGTTCGGGGTCATCAGCACCTGGTCAGATCCTCGGGACCGCAGCATGTACCAGTGCCACAAATGTCATGTTCAGAAGAGGACCCCGCCGTCGTCGCCATCCCAAGTCAAACCCCGGGAGAGGCCGCGGCCAGAGCCTCCACAAGAGCCTCTCTTCTACCAGGCGCCTTTTGCCCCTCCGCCACCCGTCTATCCGCATGGACGTCCTCCACCATACGAAGGACCAACGCACGCACATCCCCTGGCCACGCCTGTTGTGGCCCATCATTCTCCCTGGCAGGGTGGACCTCCTCAGTGGTCGGCACCGGTTCTGCGAGCTGGCAGTCACGCGACTGCCGCTCCACCGCCGCCGCCACCACCACCCACACACGTGGGTTCCATATACGCCCCTACCGCATATCGGCCCCCCGAGCCTGAATACAGTGCTTCCTACAGTAGCAGGCCGTCACATCCTGCAGCATATACAACTGTCCCGCCTCCACCACCTCCTAATGTGGTGCCTCATCATTCACCTCCGCCCTTACCCCCTTATGGTCACCAGATTCATCAGCATCCACCACCACCGCCTGCTCCCACACCCTCTGCCCGGCCTCCCTCTTCACCAAGGTTCGGTCCAGACCGGCCTCCGGTCCTCTCCCCCCGGCTGGGTTTGGGGTCTTCCAGCATCTTGTCCAGACCTTTTGTTCCTGAGCTTGCTCGTCAGGGCAACGTCGATTCGCCCGTCAATGGGTACTCTGGCCTGTCGACGTCACGGGTTTACAGCCAACCACCGCCGCCTGTCCGTCCGGCTTCCACTCAAGCACCATCTCTGGCACAGATCGCACAGGCTGCAAGTGAACAGGGCCCAGCGCCACACTCCAGGCGTCCTAGCGCCGACGGAGCTGGCACCCCGAGAGTTGGTGCGAGGTTGATGGAGAGTCCGACCCAGCGGCCCATTACGCCAGCGAGTGGAAGTAGGGACGACCCGAGGGCTGGCCCAGGGGCGAGTGCCAGCCCCAGCCTGAGAAATTTGTTGAGTTGAATAGAGCCAGGCGGTGAGCTCTTGCATACTTTCCAGAGGACGGAGAGTGAAGACGTGGACGAACGTGCTGCGCGAGATCGTCGGTTCCATTGTAACATTATGAGGAAGTCGAATCCTCCCCTCTACAAGCCTTCATGACGACAGAATTCTCTGCTCGCGCCAGAGAGGAATCTGCGTCGCCATCCAGCTCTCTGATGGATTGGATTCGTTCGAATGGCGGATACTGACAGGTCTCGGCATGGAAACAACGGAGATGTATGAGTATGAAGATTTTAGAGCAGCCGCTTCGGGACCATTGTGCCCTGAAAAGGTAATGAATGACCTGGAGAGCGTGGCACGATGTTTGGCATGATGTAGACATGATTATGCCCACCATGATGGAATATTGGCTAAAAGGTGTCGCAGTTATTAGATCAGGGAATATAAGAAACTGATACTTTCCACAAGTGCTCTACCACTCATATGGTCTTGCCATTTGTGTTTGACCCAGAAATAAGTGCGGGTGCTCTGGCGGCAAAGGTCGAATTTACAGGGTTGCATTCTTGAATCTTTGCACCACTACTCCTCATCCTCATCGTCGTCGATGACGCGCCTCTTCTTCCGCACTTGCGGACTGCTGGTCTCTAACCTCGTACCGTCATCGTTTTCATTGTCCGATGCGGCCCTCTTGGGTGTGCCCTCCCTATGTCTGGCACCGCCCCTCGTCCGCCCCTCAATGACGGTCTCTCTCCCCTCAATCTCCAGGTCATCCACGTCGGGATCCTCCTCTTCTGCTTCGACCTCTTCTTCTTCGCCGTCGTCATATATCTCGGGCTCCTCGTCGCTTGCGGCGAGGAAATCGTCTTCGCGATCATACTCGTCTTCCCGCGTGCGGCCCCGAGGCTGGTCCTCGTCTTCATCCTCCGAGTAGATTTCTCCGTGGCGGTTGGTCTTGCGGCGCCTTATCTTGGCCTTTCGGCCCCGGGCAGTGGGCATGCCGTCGTCATCTTCCAGGCCAGCGATCGAGAGTCCTGCACCACCACGGCCGAAACCTGATCGACCGAGGACGCGATCCTTGCGCAGAAGCAGTCTATCCTCGGCAGCCTCGCGCTTCCGCGCCGTACGCAGCCGGTCTTTCTCAAACATCTCGGCCGCCTTCTTGGCCAGTTCGGGGTCTTCTTTTACTTGCTTCAGCGATGCCAAGGGGTCGTGAACCTGCGTCGCGGCGGCGAGTGACTGCTGCAGCTTGAGAACAGACTCATCGGCCAGGTCACCTGTCGGTTGTATCTTCATTGCCGCGTCGAGAGGAGCCACGATTTGGAGGTCAAGGCCTTCAGTTGCGTGGGGGGCCGCGAGGTAATTGTGCGTGTCCTTGGTCGGGTCGTAGTCTGGTTGCGAACCGCCCGGATATTTCTTACTGTATGCTTGACGGAGCGCCGTCGTGGATATCCGGTAATGATCTCGAGGGGATGACGCGATTTGCAATGTAAGGCTGCCATCCGACCAGCGAACAATGCGCGCGTTGGACTGGAGAAGTTCCGGGGTTTTGGGGTCGCGCCGCCAGAATATGGTACTGGCCGCGGTTGAGAAGGCAGAAAACTTTGCCGCTGGATCTGTGGCTGGATCTCTCCCGTCATGAGGCAGCTTCGGGCTTCCGTACGTTGCAGGAACAAAATTCCGATGCTCCATACCTAGAAAGGGTGGCATGTTCAAGAGGTAAAGCTGCCGCCAGTCAGAACATGCAGAGCGGTATGAGGACAGAACATGCATACCTCGTTGCCTTCTGGACGTGTCACTCGTGCGACATCCACGTCTAGCAACTTCAGCTGCCTTTGATCTTCTTCATCAACCATGTCATCTTCCTCGTCCTCGACTGTGGGAGCCACGCGATCGGTTCTGCCCTCGTCGTCGGCGGAGTCGAGCTCTGAATCGTCCAGTTTTCTGTTCAGGCTGCCAGAGTCAGTGATGGCGGTATACTGGTCTCGAAAACGGAGGCCCATACTTGTTCTCGTCATCATCACCGCCCGCCGCGTCATCCTCGTCACCAAAGAGATCTTCGTCATCCTCAGACACGGCCGTGAAGTCGTCCGGTGTCCCTTGATCTCCCATTATATCTGCGGCCCTTCGATGGCCATTTAAGTCCGGTCCGTCGACGGCGGCAGACATGGCGCACAGGTCCACCGCTGTACACACCCGCCACCAGGAGTTGCAGAGTAGAGGGTTGGGGTCGCTTGCGGGGCTTTGCGAGGATGAAGGATCACAACGGCCGGTTCCCACCGAGGCGACGCCTGTTCACAACAAATCAGAGCTTCCGTATGTCGAGACGTATTTGAGAGTTGGCTCTAAATCACGTCTCTAGGTGTTGCCGCCTACGTTGTTGGTGTTTTGGTGGGAGTGGCCGTCCCAAGTGGACATACAGTACTTCAGGTCGACGCCTATTCAGGTTAGCGCATGATCTGCGGCGACTTTGTCAGGGACCGTTTCAATGGCTACTCCTTCGTCGCCGGTCTTGTTGTAGAGTCATTGCCTCCTGAACTTGCCTGTTGCCGAGCTCTAAGAGTTGGATTACCCGGTCGTCGTGCGCAGGCACCGCATTATGGCAACTTTTTTTCAGAGCGTGTAAGTAATCTATTTACATCGCCCTTTCTTCACTCCTCCACCGCTGGTTCGCAGCACTCCAGCCTCAGCTGCGCCGGCCGCTACCTTTCCATATAAATGGAAGATCCATTACCACCGCTTGACGTACCCTGTGCCAAATGCTGACCCGACTGTCTCTTTTCAGCCGTCAAGGGTTCACTAGAGGGAACACGAAGAGCACACAGAACTTGAAGGCGGCCTACAATGGATCCTCGGCGTCTCTCAACTCACAGCAACCTCCTATGCCCGTTCTGACAAACTCCCCCTCGATATCGTCAACTTTCAGCCAAGAAACCATGTACAACGAGCATGAGCCGAAGAAGTTCCTGAACGAGAAATATGCCAAGTGCTCAGTCAAGGGCAACTTCCTGACACTGGCGGCCCAACCGAAGAATGTCGAGTTGGGAGAATGGCTTGCACATCAATGTTTGTCCCACGGAGGGTATTGGAGTGAGTTTTGCGGCTCTGACTGATGCCTCACAGTGGTGGAGATGAACAGATTACTTGCGGGTATGATCCAAGTCATTCAAGAGGTCGATACCAACACGGGCATGCCGCTGTGCAATGAGATCGGCTGTCCCACGATGTCGGCAGGACGGTATGTGTGGTTCTGGCGGGGCCTCTCGTTATTGCTCTACTAACCGCATCAGCCTGACATACACTTGGCTCGAGAACGGCCGACCAGCAAAGATCCCCGCACCGTCTTACATCGTCCGGGTGCAGAGATGGATTGTGGGCAAGATTCATGACCCGAACATCTTTCCCACCGATCCTCCCCCCAATATCGCCAATACGGCCTATGCTTCAGGAGACACGGGTACCACGCCGACCTCTGCTACCACTCCGATTGCCGTCAGGCCGACCAACCTCAACCAATCGTTGACCTCCCTTGCCGGGGGGCAGAATGACTGGGTGGGCAAGTCGTCGGGATTTCCCCAGCACTTTCACCAGGATGTGAAGAGCATCGTCAAACAGATGTTCCGATGCTACGCCCACCTTTATCACAATCACTGGGACAACCCATTTTGGCACATCAATCGTCACCTCGAACTCAATAGCTGCTTCGTTCACTTCATCACCGTGGCCATGTACTACGACTTACTCCCAAAGAAGGACATGGAACCGCTGCAAGGTCTGATTGACATCTTCATTGCTCAAGGAGTTGTCCCCAAGGAAGCTGTGCAACAGCACGTCAGCTAAGTTTTACTACATTCCACAAAGCAACGCATGAACGACGGTGGTAAATGACTGGAAATCCATGAACAGAACGAGAAATCTCTGCATTTAGCGACGATGGCGTACGAGCATGGGTGCCAGGGCGACGTGCAAGGTATGCCCGAAGAGTTGCGTGTTTGGCGTCTTGGTGGATATGGCTTGCAATGCATCTGGCAACGGCCAGCCACTTGGTGAACCCTCAGGCTGAAGACGGGCATATTCAATGAACAGCATCATCCTTGATCCTTGGAACCTGTGCGACTCAAGCAGACTTGGTCGATGCCACTGGACCTTCTGCCTAACTGTCCAGACCAGTTCTCGAAGCCTGGAGCGTTGGCAAAAACGTCAAGTTCTGCTACCATCTGGCTGCTCCTATCGCAAATACTCCCTTACTGGAAGATGGCAGGATTGTAGGCGGACGATACCCTTGAATATATCTGTGGTGGTCCATCCACATTATTGACCATCGCATGAACCGCTCCTACAAACGTTAATGGTGTTGACAAGGCTCGCCGCAATACCTGATCCTTGTTCCTCGGGATCAGCCCGGTAACCGGGAAGGACATGTCGCGAAATCAGCATGAGGCGTTCCATCCTTGCGGACATTCATTTTGTAGATACCATGGAATCGCTGTGTGGCTGTACCCTTGCAGCAGGAGAGTCGCAATTGATATTCTTCATCATTTCGAGATTCAGCAGAAAGTAATTAGGCGAGTTCTAGACCACCGTTAGCTTCGATGAGGTCAAGACCTTTTTTCACGACGTCATCAATACATTAACTGCGAGTCTCACATTCTTGACAACACGGGGCCGACTGAGTTTTATTCTTGCTTCTTCATGCCTCGACCACCGTTTCCGAGCCCAATGCTGCAATAGCACCGGTACACTAAGCTGCTAAACCCCCTGCAAAGACATCATGGTACGACCATTGTTGCCAGCACCGTGCCAGACTCTAACGCCATAGGCTTCCATCCTCCGACAAATCGTGGCCGGACCGCGGACTAGACATCCTGAAGCAGGCCTCGATCTTTGCTATGTCACGGACCACAGTAGGTGGGCCTTTTTATTCTGCAGGCCTCGAAAGCGATTGCTGAAGCTTGACTAGTCGTCGTCACATCCGGACCCAGCTCGATATGGCCCAAGAAAGCTTACCGCAATCCCTTGGATCAGCTCGTCTCCTTTTTGGACCGCAAGCATGGGGAAGACTGGTCCATTTTTGAATTCAGAGCGGAGGGCACAGGATACCCGGACTCGGAAGTCTACAACAGGATACACCATTTCCCATGGCCCGACCACCATCCTCCTCCTTTCGCCATCATTCCAAACCTTATGGCTGCCATGCGGAACTGGATACAACGACTGGACGAGGATCAGGATGACAATGTGGAGAAGAAAGGCAAGACGCGCGTCGCTGTTATCCATTGTAAGGCTGGGAAAGGAAGGAGTGGCACAGCAGTCTGTTCCTATCTCTTGAGCGAAGAAGGCTGGAGGAAAGAGGATGCTCTACAGCGTTTCACCTCACGCCGGATGCGACCAGGATTTGGCCCAGGCGTCAGCATTCCCAGTCAATTGCGCTGGGTCAGCTACGTCGATCGGTGGACCAACAGCATGGAAAAGAAGTATGTGGAGCGGCCCGTTGAAATTGTGGAAATACATATTTGGGGTTTACGAGACGGTGTCAAGGTCGCCATCCAAGGCTTCGTCGAAAACGGCCGTCAGATACGGACCTTCCACACATTCACCCGGGAAGAGAAGACGGTGGTTGATCAAGGCCCCATCACGACAAAGCCGGCGGCGCCTGTGGAAAGTGGCCATGTCGTCAAAGACAACGAAATCGTCACTCGTCATGTGGATGGCACACCTGAATCTTCCACGAATAGCCTGTCTAATACATTGACCGGATCTACCCAAGCCATCATCCTGAAACCGGCATCGGCAGTTATTCTGCCCTCAAGTGATGTCAACATTGATCTGGAGCGAAGAAACAAAGCCGGCTATACCGGGTTCACGATGGTGACGTCTATCGCTCGTGTCTGGTTCAACCCGCATTTTGAAGGTGGGTACGAGGGTCATGACTCTGGAGTGTTTGAGATTGAATGGGAGGCCATGGACGGTATCAAGGGCAGTTCCAAAAAAGGCACCAAGGCCCTGGATCGCTTAAAGGTTGTGTGGAAGTATGTGAAAGCTGAGGGAGGTCAGGCGCCTGTCGAGCGCGTGATGACCGAGCCCGCCAAAGGGGAGCCCGTACCCGAGAATGAGCCGGCCGACTGGCGAGGCGAAGCCGTGGACCAAGAAACCCAGTTTCCAGACGACGTGAGCAGCGGCCGGCCCGGTCATGCATCTTCGATGATGGGTACCATCGTCAACCAGGGTGCTAACTTCCTGGGGAAACAGCTTGGACTCAGAGAGACTTCACCAGACAGTGCCGATATCAGCCAGGCTTCAAGTGTGAAAGGCGATGTGCAGGAAAATAACCCCAACTGCACAGGTGATGAGATTGAGCCAGAGGTCGCCGACGAAGGCGTGAAGTCTTGTGGACCTGAAGGCGAACCATATGTCTCATATGGCGGTGTCGACGACGACGCGGTCAATGGAAAATAAGACACAAGTCTGGACGTGTCCAGAAACTGGCTCCGCGATGTCGCTCGCATTTTGTCCATTCAGACCAAGGAAAGAGTGACGAGCGAGAGGTCAACCAACGGGTATTGATCCCCAACGAGACCAGTCGAATCTTACGAAATCGGAAATGACAACATCATATCTCGACGAAGCGAGATGTGACATGGCAAGGATAGACACGGTCAACGGTTCGCCCGCTTGTCACTGATGTTAGCGAGGAGACCGCGTGAAGAGCCAAGTCCAACACGATATGCACAAGCAGAACCTTTGAAGAGCATGGTTAAAAACGCGCCTCCCTTCGAGCAGTGCCACTCAATCCCATCGATCTTCTTCTTGATTGTGAGACAGTAGGACCTCTCGGCTTCATCTCAAGATCTCAACATGCCAGAACCTCAACCGAAGAACAACCAGAGCACAGCATCAGGCTTTCCGCTACATTGGTTCACCAGCGACCATGCCAAAATGCCGCATCGACCGCCGGCCATCAGCACAGAGCACAAGTCCAGCCAGATTCTCAAACAAACCCCGGAAGACTTGAGGGCCCAATTGGCTCCTCCGGGTGTGGTGCAAGTAGGGTTCGACCGACCGACATCTGCTTCCAATGACGCCGCCCAATCAACCCAGGGTTCATCGCCATTTCAAGGGCCTCTCTATCTGGGCTACCACACTGGATGTGTTCCCGGATATGGGCCGGGATCACCGTCACGATCTTACCCTGGTCTCGACCAGACGCCTTTGGATAATGGTCCGATCTACATTGGGCCTGGTGGAGTGCCCTTTCGACGGACAGAACCTGGAGGGGGGCGGAGTGTTGAGATTACTGGAAAAAAGCGCCAGCCAAAGGAAGAGGACGCGATCAGGACGCAGTGGGGAGACGACGACAGAGTTGGGCATTATCCAGCACTGTCGAATTCTGACAGTCTTCCGGGAGTAAATCGAACCAGCAAGCAGTAGCAAGGGCACCGATTTCAACACATCTTCCTCATCATTGCTTGCTTCTTTCGATTCTCGGTCCTGTTGCTTCTGGCATTGTCTTAGCAGATTCGAACAGGCTCAATATTATCGAAATCCGATATCAACTGCTTAAACTGGTAGGGGTGTACCCGGTCAAGAAAGTTGCCCTTTTTTGGGGCAAATTCCCTGTTCTCTTAACCGTCTTCCACGCACAGATGAGAGATTCCCGTGAGAAAGGATTCTGATGAACTTGCTTAGACCTGGCCATTCAAATCGCACCAACGAGGGATGGCATTGATTAATGTTGCTTTGCATGTAAAGGTGTACCATCACGTGATATTTAATAGTGATATTTCATTGGCGGAAGTTTAATTCAAATCCTTGTGGTCTAGTGGGTTAGTTTAGCCAAATCATGACCATGAGAGCTTCAGCAAGCCAACTGCTTGTAATAGTATGATTCTCGCTTAGGGTGAACCCTAGATACTCTCTGAATTGCGAGATCCCGCGTTTGAAGCGGCAAGAACCAATTTTTTTGGACCAGGGATTGTCGGGGCTCGCTCTAGGCTGGCACAACCTATCAAGACTGAATGTCTAGTCAGTTAGTTGGGCTTCACTCTCGACTTATGGTTGGGTTCATCACCGGGCCATTTTTATGAATGGCATGCCTGCCACTAGAGTCTGTTCCTGTAGAATGGTCTCTCAACCGCCTCTAGTCTACTCCAGTCTAGCTATTCATTCCTCACACGCTATTGACTACTATTCGGGCAAAGCTAGGGCGCATTCAAGGATCCCAACTCATGTCTTGGGGTAATAGCAGCTTCCAAATTTGAGCAGGTATTTGCTGCTCTTCTCCAAGATGTGGACGCTGCTTGGACGCTTGGATTAGGAACTTGCTGTTCCGGAGAGACACAGTTCATTGCAAAAGCACGCGGAGAACAGTGAAGAGAGACCAGGATCTAACAACCACAACGCCATCGCGTGCGAAATGCAACTGTCCAGCCAGTGGCATTCGATATTACCGCATCGCCGTTCATAGAATGAATAACCCGTGCTGCTGTCGTAGCGATCAGGATGATGGTTGTCGGCGCATCGGTCGACCAGAGCCTGCAGAACTCCAGCGTCGGCATGGCCCAGTGTTGCAGAGATCCTCAAGGCTGAATGATCGAGGCGCAATGTTAAATCAGAACAACCGGCAGCGAATTAACATGAATACCACACCGTTCCGGGGCAGCACTTGTATTCACTATTATGCAAGGGTATCATTTCATTTGAAAAGTTGATGCTCCCAACTTTTCCGGTCCGAATCTGGATATTTACATGGCACTTGGAAGTCCCTTTTTGGCTGGTGTCTCGTTATCTGCTGACGCGTTGACGGTAGTCTCTTCTGGGGTGCACGAGAGGTGGATACTGCGATCGGGCCCATACAGATGCGGCCATGGTGGGAGAGTCGGTTCGAATAACACTGCCAACGCCCATGAAGACGCTAGAGCTGATCAGCAACATGCCGACAAGAGCACCGACTCCCAACAGACCTAAATGTCGCCCCGGAACCGAGCATGTATTTGCCCAATGTCCTCATCACACCTGCTTGGCCTGCTCCGTACTGAAAAATGGTGACCGTGCCTGCAGCTGGTCAGAGATGCGACCGTGAATGGAATGGGCGAATTACCGTAGATGAATCCCATGATGGCGCCGACGGCTTCAGAAGATTAGCTCGACTCGACCTCTGCTCCCTTGGTCTGGAACACATACTTCCTCCCATGAGCATGCCCATTTTCACTAGAAAGCGTCAGGAATCCAAAAACGAAACGCAGATAAGCTGACATACATTTGTCGACCCATGATGGGCCGCGCCTCTGTGCACTAGGTGGTATCGGTGGCATCTTCACCCTCTCTCTCGATGATGCGCTCGGATGTGCAGACGAACAACTGTCGACAATGCCAGTCGGCCCATGATCCTGTCCGGCGCAAGAGCAGACCAAGGCCGAGAGGCTCTAAGGAGAGATTCCGCCTTGGCGACACCTTGCCCTTTACATCGGCCTCATGGGCGGTAATTTCGACACCCTTGGTCACGGTGATGGGCAGTGGGAGATTGTATGCGTTCAGACCAGGCCGATTGATGATCGCTGATCCAATATTCACCTTAGAGCCTACACTCCTTGATTCTCGGTGCCTCTATCACCTATTCCGCCGGCGTTCCGATCCGAGGAGCTGAGTCGTCAGCACTGGTCTCTGGACCAGACCCCACGTCCAGCGAGATCGTCGCATGCCAGCGGTGGCATTCTTTCCGGAGCTCGTTTCACCGGACTCTGCCTGTGTATCCTGTGAGCAGAATCCGTCCTTGCGTTCTGAGGACGACCCGGCGTCCTGGAGGGGGTGCAATTTCACCAGACCGAGAACTGACCGCAGTTGCTCCCTAGAAAACAAGTGGTCCGATCGACTCGAGTTCAACACATGCCGATTCACAGACAGCCACGCATCCGGTTCCGTTCTCCCGACTGTCGACGCTTCTCTGATATTGGCCTGATTGAGCTGGGCAAGAGTTGGACCGCCGCCGCCGCCACCTCATTTCGCACTCGAGCGCGGTATCCTCTCATCCCGGGACTTCCCAATGACGACGGCAGTGGCATCACCTCCCAACTTCCAACCGCTTCCCCGACTCAGTTGGAATGGTGCCAGCACTAGCAGTGGCGGGTTCTCGGCCATGAGTACGGACGACGTTTCTCGGATATTCATGCCTCAGCGCAAGGTTATGCAAAGGAGCGGCTCATCATCATCCCTCTCGTCGGCGAGCTCGGCCAGTTCGACCATTACTCTCACGCAGTCGGATGCGTCGGCCGGCAGTTCCCCCAGTAGCGACCCGAGCCCGGCAGCCAAGAAAAAGGCGAGAGGAGGATTCTGGCCGGTTTCAAAGAGCGAGTCGACATCGAGCGTGACGAATGCACGAGCGAATGGCTCCGTGCAAACGGCCGGTCTCAATGCCGCGGCCACACGAAATCAAGTGCAACCGGGATTATCGACGCCAAACTCTGCGGCGCAGGTCAACGGGAGCCGAGTGGTCAATGGCCAGGCACCGACCGAGCCCGCGGCAATCCTCGCGTTGCTCCCCATGAATGGTACCTTTGAGAGAAAGCAGATCAATGTGCCCTTCTATCCCGACGTCCTCCGTGTCGGACGACAGACCAATGCAAAGACTGTCCCGACCCCTGTCAACGGCTATTTTGACTCGAAAGTCTTGTCACGACAACACGCCGAGGTGTGGGCGGACCGCAGTGGAAAAATATGGATCAGAGATGTCAAGTCGTCCAACGGGACATTCGTCAACGGACAGCGCCTGTCGCCCGAAAATCGGGAGTCGGAACCGCACGAATTACGGCAGCATGACACTCTGGAGCTCGGGATTGACATTGTCAGTGAAGACCAGAAGACGATTGTCCACCACAAGGTCTCGGCCAAAGTTGAATATGCGGGGCTGCCCGGCGCCACCAACAATGTCCTCGACCTCAACTTTGGCGATCTAGATCCTTCTCACGGAGGGTCGCTGCTGTCCTCACCCATCAGTGCGCCCATGATGCATTCACGAAGTCGGCTGGGCGCACCGGCCACGAATGGCCGAGCCTCCACCGCCTCCAGCGTGGCCGGGAGTCAGACCGGCTCGGCCGCACAGCAACGACAGTTGAATTTCTGGGGAGCGCCATTGAACGTCGAACAGCTCGTCAAATCATTATCCGTAAGTGTCGTACCACTGGCTCCCCACGACCAAGACTAATGGCACCAGACCGAAATGCGCGCGGCGCGCCAACAAGCTGAAGAACTCGATCAAGCCGGCGCTTTCCTCAACGCCGTTTTAACGACAGACGGGAATCCCTCCAAACTCCAACCGCCGTTCAAAGAGGGCAATCCCACGCAAAGTCGGCAGCTAAATGGACGTTCGAGGGCGTCTAAATTTGACCATGCAGCACGTTTCGCCGACCCTCCAGCGCCACCGCCGCAGCAACCGCTGCCCGAAAAGCCTGATAGCGCCAAGTCCAGCCCGATTAACTCGATGTCTTTTACGAATCTGCTTAAGCGAAGCGAAATTGCGAAGCCAACAATCAATAACCCTTCTCCTGTGAATCCTCAGAACAGCCAAATGTTGTCCTTGATAGAAGCACTTTCCATCGCAAAGAAGGAGCTAGATTCGCAAGGCGCCAGGGTCCGACAGCTGGAAGAGATGCTCAAACAAGAACGTACGGCTCGGGAGGATGCAGAGGAACGAGCACGGAGATTATTAGAACAGCATGCAGCGGGCCGACCGGCCTCGGCGGTTGAAGAAGTGACGGAAGTGCCTCCAACGGAACTAGCGAGTGCAGACAAAGCGTTGGAATCACATCTCGACGACAGCGAGTCTCCAGCGACTGAACAAAATCTGCAACAACGTCTGGACCAAATGGTGTCGGAGATGCAGAGGATGAAATCCGACATGGACAAGTTCCAACACCGTGCACAAACCGCCGAGGCTGATGCGACAAACGCGCGAACCAGTCTGGCCGAGATGATCAACAAACTGAGGGAGGAGAATAGCAGGATCGATACTTCCGCCAGCCCAACCAAGCGATCGAGACCTACAGACAACACCGATCGCGCAGAAACAGGAGGGAACATCGAGGGCGAGTCGAGTTCAAAAATCAGCCCGGAGCGGCTCCACCAAGCCAACGGACACGTACGGACGCCCAAATTGCCTCATCACCTAGAACGAGCCGTTGCCACCGTGCTACAGGACCGGGGCAACAACAGCGAAGTTCTGGCTCAATCAGCGCCGTATGTGTCGATGCTTGGAGTCGTCTTGATCGGCGTCGGACTCATGGCCTACCTGAACTCATGGCAGAAGACAGAAAGGTGACGGCATTGTCGGGGCCAAGCCCCCGCAATGGAAGAGAATGACTCCATTTATTTTTTCCTTTTTTTTGACATATATATATTCCGCCATCTCTTCTATGATCCAAGACGGCCGATCACCACTCGTTCACCGCAAGCGCGGCATCTCGGCACGGTGTTGGTGTTTTCTGGTACAGTACACGGGAATTTGGAGCATGGCCGGAAGAAGGCCGGTCTGAGCGTGCAGGGCGCCATGGAAATGGGGCGTTGTTTGGTGTTTGGCCACACAATGGAGGGAAGCGCCGAGATGCTCGGGAAATATGGATAGGCCTTGTATGTATGTATGCAGGCAGGGTCGGGGCCATTTCAGACTCCGGTTGATCTTCATGAACTGATGATACGAGCCAAATGAAAATGCATTTCAAAGCGAGGCCCGAACCTGTCGTTCTCGCTGGCCAGTCATCAAGTGGTCACGGATCCACCACAACATCGGATCCCATATCCGCAGTTCCACACCACAGAAGATCAACTTTGGACCCGCATCCCTAGGTTATGTCGTAGACATGACGTATTCGAATTGAATTATGGGGGAGCCGTCCGACAGTTATTCTTCTGTGCCAATGCTATAAGAAATGTCCTTCAGGGACAGAACATGGCACATGTTGTCAATCTAATGTTGCTGCTCTAATGTTGCTACTCTGATGCTATCTGATGTTGCTACTCTGATGCTATCTGGTGTTGCTACTCTGATGCTACTCTGATGTTGCTGCCACCATCGATTTCAACCCATGAAGGCTCTTCGGCTTGAGAAGGCGGTCCTCTCATTGTTGCGGTGTCGGCATTGCTCCTGGATTTGCAGCCCAGAGTCTGAAAGACTGGGTCGTCGTGCGATCCAGGACATATTCAGAGCGTCGAGGAGAGGATATGCAAATCACATTGCAGCCAAAGGCTTAAAAGATGATGGACGGGAAAAGGTGGTGATTTTGGGAAGTGGCTGGGCAGGTACGTTGCCTACTATTGGGGACCAAGTACGTCGATTTGGAACTGGATCTCATATCTTCACATGTAGGCTACGTTCTCTCACGCCATCTCAACCCCAATCGCTATCAGATCCTCGTCGTTTCGCCGCGGTCCTACTTCGTCTTCACTCCGCTCCTCAGCGATACCACCGTTGGCACCCTCGAGTTTCGAAATGTCCTCGAATCCATGAGGAAGAGAAATAGCCGGGTCGAGTTTCTGCAAGGGTGGGCTGACGATGTCAACTTCAACGACAAGACCGTCACTGTCGAGCCGTCAGTCCTGGATCCTGATGTGGGCCATGCGTTGACAGGACCTCGAACACCCAACGAACAGCAGGTTGTGAAAGGCTATCAGCAGACTGGAGCCCAGACGGGTGGAACTGGAAGTCAGCAGGTCCCCACGTTCCCGGTCAGCTACGACAAACTTGTCATCGCCGTGGGATCCTACAGTCAGACGTTTGGCACCAAGGGAGTCAAGGAGAACGCCTTCTTCTTGAAGGACGTCGGCGACGCGGTCAGAATCCGGAGACGAATCTTGGAGCTATTCGAGCTGGCGAGACTACCCATCATCCCGGAAGAGACCAGGAGACATTTGCTGCATTTCGCCATCGTCGGAGGAGGACCTACGGGGATGGAGTTTGCCGCCGTGCTGTCAGATCTCATCACCCAAGACATGGCCAAGCTGCATCCAGATCTCATGCCGTATATCCGCATTACGCTTTACGACGTGGCGCCAAAGGTGCTCCCCATGTTTGACGCGAGTCTAGCCGACTACGCTGTGAAACAATACCGACGTCAAAATGTCAATATTTTGACCTCGCACCATGTCATCGAACTGAGAAAGGGATTTCCCAACGATCTCGACGCGGCGGAGAATCAAGATCAGCAAATCCCAGGCCATGTCTACACGATCAAGACGAAAGAGGAGGGCGACGTGGGCATTGGCATGTGCGTCTGGAGCACGGGTGGCATGAACAATCCATTTGTGGCAAAAGCATTGGACCACGTCCGACGTTTTCCGGCCCACTCTGCGCGCATCATCCAAGGCCAGGCCACGGATCCGACGAAAAGACAGTGGATGATCAAGCGTGACCCCAAGACGGGAGTCATCCTGGTGGACAACCATTTCAGAGTCCAGCTTGAGGCGCGAGCCGAGACAGAAGGAGGAGCAGGCGACCAACAGCCAGCAGACGAGAGCGTCACCAAGGCCCACATGCAAGACGTCTTTGCCCTGGGGGACACGGCGAAATTGATGTCTGGTGCATTACCCGCGACCGCTCAAGTCGCAAACCAAGAGGCGCTGTGGTTGGCCAAGATGCTGAACCAACATTCAGATCTTGAGGACTTCAACAAGGTCGATGGCTTCACCTTTCGGAACCTCGGAATGCTGACCTATGTCGGCGGTGCGAAAGCGGTGTTGCAGGGTCCAAGCACAAACCGTGAAGGGATGGCGAAAGGAATCAAAGGCTGGGTGGCCTTCCTGATCTGGAGGGGTGCATATCTGACCATGACGCTGAGCTGGAGAAACAAGTTTCTGGTGCCCGTTCAATGGATGATTGTCAAATTGTTTGGTAGAGATGTGTCAAGATTCTGACCACCCACGGTGAGACCTTTGAGCTTGAACCCCGACACATTCAGATCAATGCAATTGCTTTGCTGTATAATATATCCGATTGCCATTCTCATTCCATGTCAACTATAATCGAAGAGATCAACTTTAAACTCCTGTCGAGAGGTCGTGTTAGGCGTCATTTCAATTTTGGCAGTTGTTGATTATATCTCCGTTTAATCCCGATGTACGGTCACTGTTCAAGAGGTAAATGGTGAGGCACTCAGTAGCCCACCCAAATCATTCAATGTAATGTGACAGAAGAACATTTACTTCTAACCTCCAAAGGTTGGCACTCTGCCTCTTGGTTCGCCATGACGCAGTTAATCGTCGTGGGCGCTTGCTATCTGGACACCATCTTGAGGTCGGTGGCAGCCTGGGGCTCAAGTATCAATGGCTCTTGAACTTACAACTCACCTTCCAGCGTCCCTCACTATCCCGCCGAGGATGAGAAACTGCGGGCTAGCAGCATCGGGCGGCGTCGTGGCGGGAACTGCGCAAACACGCTTGAGGTTCTGCAACAGCTCATCGGACCCGGGCTCCGGAGTGGAGAAGAGATTCAGCAGTCGCCACCGCTCGTTCTGTGCTCAGTTCTGCCATCTCAATCAGCTGAAGGGACTCGGCTGATTCAATCGTCCTTCCTCGCGGATCGGGTAGATCTGTCGCACTGTATCTACCGAGAAGATCACGTCGAGCCGGCGTCGAGCTATATCATCAGGAGCCTTTCGTCCGGCAGCAGAACGATCGTCAACTACAACAATCTACCCGAAATGACAAGTGACGAGTTCATTCCTGTCGTGGAGACATTAGGAGGGAGGGCCACCTGGTGGCATTTTGAGGTAACTTGAGTTCAAATTGGCTTTCGTTGTCTTTGGGATCTTTCTTTCTCCAGAATTCAGGCCTTGACTGAGGATCCGCTCTCTGACGACAGCATCAGGGAAGAATACCAGAAACCACGCTGGAATGCATAAGACATCTGCGCAGCACGCAACCGGCCGCGAAGATCAGCGTCGAGGTGGAAAAGCCAGGACGGGCTGGCTTAGAAGCGCTGGCCGCGGAAGCCGACGTTGTCTTCTATTCGCGCAGCTGGGCTCAAGTGAGAACCTCAGATTTTCCCTTGATACCCTCTATCTCTCTAGACTAAATTCTGACCGCAAGACTTCGCATAGAGTCAGGGCTACAAAACCGCTGACGAATGTCTCCGAGCACAAGCGGCTGTGGCCTCAAAGGCGTACGTGCGGTATCATCTTCTTAGCATTTCGTTCTCTTTTCTCAGAGCACCTGATCCTCCTTCTCCTGCATTCGTCATCCCGCCTTCCATTTGTCGTAACAGCCGTCAGAAGCAGGTCTTGACATCAACGTGGTCTACAAGTGCCACTTCCGCAAACAGAAAGGGGTTTACCTGATATGGTAACTGGCGCCAAGCTTGCTGCACCAACACCGCAAAAAAGCACGTTTTGTTTCTAAATGACACAAGACGATCATGGCCAATTCTGTTGTTGTGGCCGCTCTCTTGTTCCGTCTTCCGCACACAAACAATCCATCTGCCCCACGTATGAGTCAATCTATCCATCACTAACGAAATCATTGACACAGCTTCCTCTTATGCTGCACTTGGGGTGAAGCCGGCGCATCTGCACTGGAACCCATCACGGGCAATCGCCAGCACTGTCCAGCCGTCAACCAGCCCGATCTGAGAGTCAAAGAGTACGTCTGTCTCCCTGGCATGACATGTGCACGGTGAATTATTCCCCAAACATCTTATCAATGTTGAAGTATTGCTGTATTGACTTCGGTTCGCACCCTCACTCACCTTGCCATATTGAAAATATAGTTCCATCGGCGCCGGTGACACCTTTATCGCTGGCATGTTGTTTGGTCTGTTGTGGCGCAGCGGCGACGGTAACGGCTGGAGCCTCGAGCGGAAGCTGTGGTTTGCCAACGAGCTTGCAGGTCGCAAGGTCGGGCAGGAAGGATTCGACGGGCTGGGGGACGCTATGTTGGGCTTGACCTAAGATTGGGCGGACGGTGTGCTCAAGTCAATGTAAACAGATACAGACACGTAGACGGAAATGTATCCACAACAAGGCTAATACAATTCCGATACATGTGCGGAAAGCCAGAAGCTGGATATGCCTGAGGGAAGGCTTGTAGGGAGGAGGGAGAGGGTGAGGGGAGGGTGAGGGTGA